>Ga0214544_1000101_pt1 | contig 115742 bp, 59 predicted proteins | sample CNSS3metaG_FD_160074 | JGI IMG/M metagenome (GOLD analysis project Ga0214544, IMG submission 160074) | Root nodule microbial communities from cowpea collected in UCLA plant growth center, Los Angeles, California, USA - CNSS3 | ecosystem: Host-associated > Plants > Roots > Nodule | place: USA...
TTCATCTTATTACCATTTCAAGACCTAACCTTTTCTAACCATTCCTTTCTCTTATCTTGCATTCATCTTAAAGATCTCTAATTTCCCTCATTTTTCCCTTTTTTTTTTCTTTTTTTTTTTTTTTCTATGTTCTTTCCCCCCTCTGTCTTCCTGGGTCTCATCTTATCTCTCTTTTCTTGAATATTCAACCCCCCCCTTTTTTTTTTCTTTTTTTTTTCTGTCCACAATTCACATTTGTAAAGCGTTTTTCAATAGACACACCCAAGATATTTGAGCTCCATACATCAAAGGCTCAAGCTTCCTCCAGGATGCAGAAAGGGTCTTTCAAAGGTTCTCCCTTTTCTTATAATTTCTGACTCCAACCCTTGTTTCCCCAAATTTTGTTGCACCCATTTTGTTTCTGACAACTTTGCGGCGTCTCCTCACCTAATCTCAAGCACCCAGGTCCTAGGAATGGACCTTTTCACGGTTTCAGACTAGTGGGTAATTTTTGTTATTTGACGAGGTCCTTTCTTTTCCCAATACATAAACCAACCTAGTCTGAACACCGAAGCGAAGCCAAGCCCAGCCCTTTGTTGTGGCCGTTTTTTCTTGATCTGACACAAGAAAACATGTATGGGACCAAAAGCAAAATTGACCTTGCCTTTGAATACCAATCTCAGGTAGCAGTTTTGAGGCCGAGCATCCATTCCAGGAGGGCAAATCTGACTGTGAAATTCCAAGACCTTTATGGATTCACGGTGGAAGGGAATGTGGATGATGTGAATGTGTTGAATGAGGTAAGGGAGAAGGTGAGGCAACAGGGAAGAGTTTGGTGGGCATTGGAGGCCAGCAAGGGGGCAAATTGGTATTTGCATACGACCATCGGGCAAAGCAGTGCCCTTACATCATCCTTAAAATTCTCAGCTTTGACCAATGCTATCACGTTGAAGAAGTTGATCAGGAAGGGTATACCCCCTGTTCTTAGGCCCAAGATTTGGTTTTCCTTGTCAGGGGCAGCCAAGAAAAAGTCCACCGTGCCTGACAGTTATTATGATGATTTGACCAAAGCTGTGGATGGGAAGGTCACCCCTGCTACCCGGCAGATAGATCATGTGAGGAGCTCACCCTTTTCTTTTTTATGATCATCGCACACACTTGAGTTTGGTTTTGAATTTGAATGCAAGTTTCTTTGTTATGGTTCTGGGCATCATGGTTCTTCTGTTTTGTTTGGTTGCCTTTTATTCACAAGTGTTTGCAGGTTTGTGGATCATTTTCAAATGAATTTGATGGACTTTGCGTTGTGTCTTCTGACAAAAATTTCAGACAGAATCTTGCTGCAGATTTTTATGAATGATTGTCTGCGTTGCTTTTGTGTTTTTCCCCCTATGAGTAAAATTTTGTATTTATGGATATGATATTGAGAATTAAGGAAGATCTGCAAGAATTGAAGCATTTGTCAGTCCTATGTTTGTAACCTTTACAATTATAGGATCCTTGAGCCCTATTGTATATCCCATTTGAATAATTTACACAAAATTTGGTTGAGGCAAAATGTGGCTTTGAGTAAAAGCTGATCAGAAAAAGATGGGAATTTGTGTGATCCTTGGTATAGTTAAAGATTAGGAATGAAGTTTGTCTAGGGCTGTAGGCTTTGTGTATATTTGTTGGGATGTGGATGCTGTTTATCTACTTAATTAACAATGTTGTGCACTTTATGGTTTTGGAAACGCAGCTGTTATCAGGGTGTTTGATGCAATCCTTAAAATGATGTTTGATTATTGATTTTTGTTTGAGAATAATTTGAACCTGCCCACTTGTTATAATGCTAATTACGTTTATTCTGTTTCTAATCATTCCATAAACACTTTTTGCAGGACCTACCCCGAACCTTCCCTGGCCACCCGTGGCTGGACACTCCTGAGGGGCATGCTGCTCTCAGGCGTGTTCTTGTTGCTTATTCCTTCCGTGATTCTGATGTTGGGTATTGTCAGGTGTGTTTGCTCTGTTCTTTCTTTTGAAGTGGGATTAGATGTTATATGACACAGTTTCACCAACAGCACTTGAAAATATTGAATGCATACATACTTTCTCAAATGTTAACTCTACTATATTACTGCTCCAGGGATTAAATTACGTGGCAGCATTGTTGCTGCTGGTCATGAAGACAGAAGAAGATGCATTTTGGATGCTTGCTGTCTTGTTGGAGAATGTTCTGGTTAATGACTGTTACACAAACAACTTGTCAGGATGCCATGTGGAACAAAGAGTGTTTAAAGATTTACTGGCCAAGAAGTGTCCGAGGTAATCAATTTTACATGATGTGTTAACTGTGTATGATAAATGTTTGATTCCAAGTATACCTTCTGAAAACTATAGAAATGGAAATGCAGGATTGCGAGCCATTTAGAATCTTTGGAATTTGATGTTTCCCTTGTTGCCACCGAGTGGTTCCTCTGCCTCTTCTCTAAAAGCCTGCCTTCCGAGGTTAGAATAATGCGGCAATAAATTCTACATCAAAAAATGTTAAAAATTGTTCCTCATATTAACACTTCCTCCATGGATCAGACAACTCTTCGCGTGTGGGATGTTATCTTCAACGAGGGTGCTAAGGTTATATTTAACGTGGCCTTGGCAATCTTTAAGGTACCACTAGCGCAACCCTTTTGTTCTTTGTTGGATTTTTTTGGATTAATTATGTTTTTATCTCTAAACTATAAAGCGATTTTGATTTTCGTCACTGTCTCAAACTTTGATCATGTTATGGTGAATCTGAATTGCAGATGAAGGAAGATGAGTTGATTCCAACCCATCATGTTGGAGAAGTAATCAACATTTTGCAGACGACCACGCATCATCTATTTGATCCAGACGATTTATTGACAGTAAGACAAAGTCTCAGTATCTTATTTTGAATGGTATCAGAAGAAGAGAAGCTACAGAGAAGAAGATTGAGACATTTAATAATGCAATTGTTGAATGAAAATTTTGTTGTGTTTTCAGGTGGCATTTGATAAGATAGGATCAATGACAACAAACACGATATCAAAGCAAAGGAAGAAACAAGAACCTGAAGTTATGAAGGAGCTTGATCAGAGGATCAGACGGTTAAATTCCCTTAGAACAGATGGCAAATAGCATTAGCATTGTTGTCTTTATTTTTTTTTTTTGGTACCTTTCGTTACGTTACGCTTCTCTAATTTAAATCTCAAATGGTATCGCCCTCGGGGCATGACACAAGCCCTGTTCTTTTTCAGGATGTTTGTAGGTCATAAGTGTAAATTTCGATATGGACATAATAATCTATCAAGTAAACTTATAATTTCTATCAACATCAAATTTCACCCCTCTTAACTCATTCTCTTTCTTATAATTAAAATCTAAGATAATTGTAATATTTTATGGGAAAGAATCATCTTATGGACCATTGAACATTGGTTGGTTACACGTCGCGAATTAAGTGCTTTATTTAATCAGAATTCTTGATTAAAGGGAATAGTTTTTCTTGCACACAGTAGAAAAAGAAGCTTTAGCAACGCTGAAATGAGGTATGAAAAGGGATTTATTATGACGGTGTGTATGAATAAATGCGATCCCGTGGTTCATGAGTTGGTTGCCATCTTCTGGTTCAATTTCTCCTTTTTTTTCTTCTTAATTTGGGACAATTAAATTGCCTCCTACAGCAAACAAGCTATATATTTTTTCCTAACCTTAAGTAAGATTGCATATCCAAATATTCTAAATCTAAAATATTATCTAAAGAGATGAAATTTACCATTATTCTTTATGGTATAATATAGATGGGTAATCGTATTAAATGATAAAAATAAAATTTTATACGGTGGAGTTGATTGCGACTTTTCATCTAATGACAAGGTTGATAAGCAAAGATGGACTACCATGGGATGAATTTAAATGAAGACATTCGTTTGTGAGTGTAGTTTGAATATAAATGTTAATTTCTTCATTTAAATTTTTGGAGTTTAGAGGTATATATGTTGATGTGTTTGGTTCAACAATCAACATCTGTTCAGTACTTCTGTTCATAATGACGGTCGATGAAAGTTGCAGAGATCAACAAAAGGGTACCCTATTTGTGTTCTTCTAATTATAGCTTTTACATGAGCTAAAAGCACATAATTTTTTAACTATAAATACTAACAACAGAGAAATGAAATAAGGATTTAAAAAAGGTTAAATTTTCAGGAAAATATATTTAAATATTTTCTCTGAATGCAACCTAAATTATTCTGTAATGAAAAATCATTTCACTACAAAGTTATCGGTGAGTTATTTCACTAAGCCTAAGAGGGAGACGTGTTCACTCATGTTATAGTAAGTAGAGTCCATGATCATCTAGGTATAACAAATATGTAAAATCACTAGTTGGGACTGAACTTAAATTTATCATGGAAGGTACTGCAGAAGAAATAGATTTGTATTTGATAGCAATTAAAAATGTGTGAATAGATCATAACTAGGGTAAGAATAGAACACGAAGCCACATAAACTTTATATAGGACTACATCAAGGTTGACTTTGAAACCTTATCTATTTACGTTAGTCTGGAATCAGCATATCCTGCTCTACTTTAATGAGAAAATATAGGGAAGGTTAAACGAACTGAGAGGTTAAGGTTTTTACCAAGTAGAAGACTAAGTACATGGTTGAAGTGAAATGAAGAATTCCTTTGAGATGTTATCTACAATAAAACAGTATTATTCGGAAAATAAAAATGTATTACATGAAGGTGAATTTTAGGCAATGAAAAGTTGGGATGACACTTGTTAAAACAATTGAAATTAGGTTGACTATTGTTGATGCGATGTTTATAGTATTCTGCTGGCTTTGTTGACAACAGAGTTAAGTTATAGGAAAACAAAAAAAGTTGGCACAAAAGGTATTCAATTGTTATACATAGCATGAACCAGCTGTGGTACTCAAATCCCAGACCTGAAAAAAACAGAAAAAAAGCCACAAAAAATAAAGCGAATAAATAATCACTGGGTCTGTTCATCCACTGGAATTGGTATCTGCATACACCGCATTAAAAATAATCTTAGTTGGACGGAAAACAAAAGAATGTCTTCCCCCCCATATTATTATTGGGAAATTTCGCATGCAATTTTCATCAAAGAATATGCCTAAGTACAAAAAAAATCTAAAATAAGAATTTACAATATCCTTATTATCTGAGGTTTTTCATAATAAACAATAAGCTTTCTTTCGAACAGGGAACCGAGAGGTTGGCAACTTCTTTTAGTTCTATAAACAAAATTGTGTTGTGTCCATTCATTCTCCATTGGATATGGTTTTCTTCAACCTTTCTGACTCAAGGAGTGCTGGGATTCTCCGAAGCATCACCATCATCATTAACGGCTAAATTGGATACCTCGTCAGCTACATCTGCTTCGTTTTCACTTTCCATTGGAGTTGCAGGCGTTGCTTCACGGTGGTGGTGGTAGTGGTCTTCAGGTTTCTTCAGGCTCCAATGCATTATGCTAGCAGTTAAAATGAGTATCATCTTCTGGTTGACCTGTTTTGGTTAAATGCAAGATCAGGGAGAGTTGGACATAAAATTTCTGAGTCAAATAAAGGACAGATAAAAAGTCTGGTGAAATCTAGGTAAGCACTAATATAATAAATATGCAAGATTTACTAATGGCCTGCTTTGAAACATTTATGTGGGCAGGAAGCTCAATGAAAAGATATATTTAGATACTAGAAGAAACCTTTTTTCCATAAACATTATTTCTTTGGATAAATGACACGAGCTCTCCGTCGTATACAACAACCAATCAATGGTTGAAACTTACTATTCCAATTTTAAGAATTCAGAAGCATCATGTATCTATATTCCTATAAAAGAATATTTACTGGAGACTGCAACCTAATTAATAAAAAAACTTCCCTTTTCCATGGACAACTCTAGCATAATTACTAACAAAATTATGTTTAAAACACTTAGGGACTTACCTCTATTATGTCTTCAGGTAACAGGAAAATGGAACACCCAAGTTTTCGGGCAACACTGATTATATATGTTGCATTCAACTTCTTATCTTCATCTGTAATTCAAGACAGAATAATTTGAAATTTCCAGTTGTTGCTCATAAGGTAGCATATTCTCATCATATTAATATCAAATATGATTGTTGAGAAATTAAAGAGTTCCAGACAGAATTCTAGAAGCATAAATTCTCAGTTGGCATACCAGTCTCCCCTTTGGTAACAAGACTCCAGTTGACAACCCTTGGCTCCACAGCACTCAAAAGCTCAAGGAAGAAAACACCACTCGAAAGATTCTTATCCTGATGAAGCAGAATACATAAACATTAACAATGATTTGTAGTCCAAATCAAAGCAACCATCGAGTACATTGTTCCTTCATAAAAACTGAACGGCCTTTTTCTTCATTCGAAAGCCTTAATAAAATTACTTAATGCTATTGATAACAGATTCCTGTGATTTTGCTCCAAACACGAGCAGTAAAAACAAATGTCTAACACTGATAATTGTTATAGAGAAATGTAAATTAAGAGTACCAATAATTGTATAATCACACACATAATTCTCAATATATGATTCTATACCTTGAAACTTTCCATTTCGGAAGTTCTTCCTGATTTTTTCACTTTATTGTTTGCCCAGTTTAGAATATCAGCATCGGTAATCTCTTTGCCTTGGGAGTGAGATCTCAAATTTTTCAGAAGTTGAATCATATTATACCTCATCAGCTGCCACAAAAATGCTGGGGACAAAGAAAAAAGAAGATGAATATTCCCTATACATATAGGCACATTTTGAACAAAATAATGACAAATAAAAAATGTTTGAATATCAGAGAAATATCCCATAATATGTTGCTGGCTCAGATAACTTCTTGAAGATTTTGCTTTCAGCTATTAATTTTTTTCTATTGTCGCGACCATCTCTGGTTGCAACAATCCTATTTTATACTGTTCATCTTCTTAAAAAAAAACTAGTTTCCTCCTTAAAATATCATAATAAATGATGAAGTCTCTAAAATCTAATGCCATAATCAATCTTCCTCCGCAAAACTTCAAGCCATTGAACTGAAGCTTCTACCCTTCGCACAACCATTTCTTTGTACAGCACCCACCCCCAAAGCAAACAACAACCCACTTGGCTCCACACCTTCATATCACATTCAAGAGTGAAATCCCAATGACACATTTAAGAGTAAAAACATTTAAATTTTAAACCTATTTGTGTTGTATATTTGAGGGACTTAATCTTAGATTATCTCAATATTTCCATATTTCAAGATTTCTCTATTCTTGTATTAGGTATAACATATATCCTATTTTGAATATAGCATAGATAAGCGCTATAGAGAACATTATGATATTCCTCAGTAATGAATCACAAGAATATATCCTGGCTATTGACAATCTTTAGTTGGCAGAATTACCTAGAGAGAATTGAAGCATAAAATAATGCATTGACCCAACAATATATCCAATGGATGATGACAAAACAGAATTCAAGCAGATGTTAAAGACAGGAAACCCACCACACATTTATAAAAGGTTCTCTACCAATAACAAAAAGGGGATAACATGACACTCACCCACTAAGAGCTTCTTATTCCCTTGTACAAAATCATTGCCAGCAACATTCACTAGTGAAAAGTTTAGGTCCTTCCCAATCTGTATAACTTGGTTGCAATTCTCAACTTTTCGGAACGGCATCTTAATAGGAGGCTTTGTGGCCAGTTTCCAATTGACAGATCCGGGTGAAACCTTGTCAAGAACTTCTAACAGAACCCATCTGCATAAAAGGAAATATGGACAATCACAATCAATAAAGTTTAAGGAAAATATTAAAAGATGACAAAAGTTGAATAAAGAAATGATAAGAAAATAGAAGACGCAGATGATGAGCCAACAGAGCAGTGGAAGAACTTGCCCATTTCTGACATCCTCAAAAACATTATTGACATAAGTGGTAATTCCAAGACTGTTAATCCAGAGTCTGAAGCATCGTTCTTCCTTAGATGTCTCTACATCATCAGTCATCATCTCAGCAAAGGACATTTTCTGACTGTCAACTGTCGTAAGACCATTCCTACAAGAGTACAAGTAACAAAAATGGATTTATTTAAATGAAATTTACAATCTGAATCAGCTTAAGATCCATTCTGTACTGTATACGTCTAACTTAAACATTCACTAACCCTTCCCTAACAAATGAATCAATTAGAGAGATCCATAACCATTACCTGTACTCAAAGGCCTATTTCAGGATAATCATAACAAACAGTGACAATGTTACATGATACATGAGCCACCCCCACCCCCATCACAGAAAGACAGAGGAAAGCATGGGTTATTAGAAGCATATCCCAAAATGTTCTTATTGTATGAATTTTCAATGAAAACATTAGCACATTGCAACCTCTTTAACAAACCATACCTATGCTGGAAAATTTGAGCAACAAATGCAAGATTAAGATTAGGCGATCCCTCCACTATGTCCTTTGGAGTGAGGTATCGCTTGCAATCTAATTTCTCTGCCTGCTCAAGAACCAAGCTAGCCCTTTCTGTTGGATCACTAGTCGTTAAGGCAGATGGGCCAGCCACTTCTGGGGCAAGAGCATTAAGCAAGTACGCATAAGCCTCTCCATCCTGCAAAAAGAAGATATTGCAGACACAATAGACACATGCAATTCGTAATCATATTATATCTCACTATGAAAACATCTGCCAAGCACATAAAAAACTAGGCACAGAATGATTCAGCAATTGGCGTGATGTACAGCTGTATAGTGAATCTTTTCCTTGAAAACTAGTCTATGGTTGTCAAGGCCAACAACAAGAAGTTCCACAGTTTCTTTACTGATTTAAAAGGCACAATAAAGGCAGTGTTGGGTATAGGAAAAAGTTACTAAGGAGGAATACTGAATAATATTTCATCCACGTCCAGAATTATTTCTACGAGAGGAAGTCAGCATGCAAACTTAGTAAGAATTTCCCTCACCTTTAGGTCAGAAGAGAAGTTTGTAACTTGTTTCTCATATCCAGCTTTCTTCAAGTGGAAATTCATCCATTTCAGTAAAACCTTTTCAGGTGCTAAACTGATAAGCTCTTCCACCTCCTGCCAGAATGGTACGATATAATATAGTGGTTTATTTCAATCACATTTCTGACAAGTAAAGGAAAGGAAAAAAACATTGTATTTCGTAAACTACAAACAAAATGAACAATATTATCCAATATCACCTTGTCATCTTCCACTAATTCCACAAGTTGAGGAGTGTTCTTCAGATTGAGATCAGCTAACAATTGAATCTAATGTTGCCATCGTAATGAAAAGTCAATAAACAACAAAGACAGCATAAGTTTACATTGCCTTACCAATGAATAATCAACTCATTCCGGTGTCAACCTCCTTATCTGACTTCCATATTAAGGAAGGAGGGGGAGAAGTTTCAGTAGTTTACCTTAATTACTTGTGAAATCAGACCAAGTATCAGATGGGGCTACAAATAATCAAAGAGGAAAGTTTTGAAAAATAAAATGAGTTAAAGTCGGTTGAATGAAACAAAGGAATCTGGAAACATGAAGAGAAGGACAAAAGAAGGATTAAACCTACTCTTCCTTCAATCAGATCCTGTGTACCAATATTAACCACTGTGCAACCAATAGCCTTGGCCGAATTCAAGCCTAGGGTATGATTTTCATTCCTTTCCCATGGATTAAGAACTTTTTTTGTGTTAATAGCTCGCTCGTCTATGGTCCCAGGAACAGCAACGTTAATAAGCTTGCTGGAGAAATAAAATAAACAACAATGTCAGAGTGGAAGAAAATGGGGACATTTGTTTTTAAATGAGTCCATATTGAGTCATGACACTACCAGAGAAGGACTCCATCTTTTGCAAGATTAAACAATGCATCTGTTGATGGATCAATTGGAAGAAACTGACCCAGGAATTTATCTTCAGCCAAGTAGTTGTTAATATGTGCGACATAAGAAGCTTTCTCAGATTCATTAATGGCATGATGAAAAGTTGTTGTAGCTGTCTTCAAAAATGAAGAAGCGCTTTTTGAACCACCATCTTTAGCTATTGCATGGGCTTGCAGATTTAAATGTGCCTGCCATTCAATGTCACTGATTAAGTTGCTATGTTCAATGTAAATATAAATATAATAAATACCTACAAAATTACTCATATACAAATTAGTATACACCAGCCCACGCAGATATTTAAAACTAAAAAAAAAATAAAATCACAGCTTCGTTTCGTGTTAAGTGCACATACGTGAAGATCCAATAGTCAATTTGAACATCAAATGACATTGTAACAAATATTATCAAAAAATTTCTTCGGGAAATCAATCAAAAGGTCATTCTTACAAACATGTAAAAACTAAATTAAGAAACACATGAACGTATAGGAGCAGAAACCTAGCTTTTAACTTTTCCGGAGGTAAATAAAAACTCACCCTTAAGAAGGACTCGAAATCAATTTCTTCATCCATGTTCTCGTATGACTGTGCGAAAGCAGCCTTAATCTCATCCTCGGTGAAAAGTTCAGAGAAAATCTTCAATTTCTTAAAAATAGCAGGCAAATTTCCGACAGTAACACGTCCCAATTGAGTCCTTTCCGAGACATACTAAAAAGAACGTAATAAACAGAAGGCGCGTTTGAGTCCGAGATTGCGGTTTCGACGAAAAACAATAGAAGAAAGGAAGGATATACAGACCTTGGATTTCAGTGTTCGAAGTTCGACTTGAGTGAACTGGCTCTGAAGCTCTTGATCAGAAACAAGGACGCCGACGAAACTAGACATTTTGACTATGTTGGAGAAAAACTATAAACACCGGAATAACACTGACACGAAAACACACAAAAATGAAACGTTCATAAGCCAATATACATAACGCATTCAAAATCAAATCAAACATGCATGAATATCCATCACACGGATCCAATGGGAGATTGCGACGAGACAGGAAGCGATTGAGAAATGAGAAATGAGAAAAGTACCTAAGAGAGTCACAAAAGAAGAGAGAGATTCAAATGTCTCGTCATCGTTTCTGCACGGAGTTTCTTTCTTCTTCTTTTTCTTCTTCTTTCTTCAGAGAGATAGAGATAGAGAGAGAGGTGTTTGTTTGAATGTCCGAAAGAGGAAATGGGGTTGGGAGAAAAAAACGTGTTGGCGAAAGGACCCGCGAAGACAAAGGGAATGGAACGCAAATAATCAAATCAAACGGAACCCACGCTTTCACTCTCTGCTTTCCTATTTTTCCCTCAATATTAAACGCCAACGACACCTGGCATCACTTCACACTCCTTTTTCCTTCGCTCTTTTAACTTTTCTTTGTTTTCTTTTGTTGCTTTTTCACCAACCAAATATATCTCATCCCCTTCTACTTTTTTTTCCCCTCTTTTCATACTAGTAATAAAAGTAATAGATTAGATACCTTTTTTCAAATATTAAATAATAATAAATTATTTTAATTAATCTCCCATTTTGAACTCTTCAAAATCTTAAATATATTAATACAGAAATTGATTATAGAAATTTGTATTTTCGAGATTGTTTATGTACATTTATTATTTAATAGAAAAAAAAAATAATACTTGTCATCATAAAAAATATAACCTCGTACCGACATTTATTTCGCTTTCCTTAATATATACTTCAACACTTGACAATTCGCACGTTTATCTTTGAGGCTAAGGTATCAAGTAAATATACAAAACAAAACTTGTTTGAATATATATATTTTTTTTCGAAAACTATATAGAAACACGGAACATCAATCCGAAAACTTAGTATTTTTTTAAAAAAGTATGTTTTTATCTCTCAAATTTCAGAAAATTTTAAAATTAGTTCTTTTTCAAAATTTTATATTAATATAGTCATTTATTTTAAAAAATACGTAGAATTTTGAAAAATTTATTTGACATTTTAAACGCATTTTATGATAATATTTGAGTTAATATTGAAATGAAAATATGTTAAACGATGTAAACAATTAAAATACTATCATGAAATGTGCTTAAAATGTAAGATAAACTTAACAAAATTTGGTTAAAAAGACTAAATTCACGTATTGTTAAAAATGAATGACTAAATTAGTCAAAATTTTTGAAGAGAGACTAATTTTAAATTTAATTAAAACTTGATGAATAAAAACATATTTAACATTTTTTTTTATATGATGTTAAACTACAAAGCATGTTATAGGCAATAGGCAAGGAAGATAGTTGAAAAAAAATACTGATAAACTTATTGCGTAGTTGCATTAAACCTCTTGATACATTATGATCCAACCTTCTAAGTATCTCGTCGCTTTCACATTAACTCTAACATACCATTATTGACATTTTTTATTTTCAAACGAAATTACTCTTAGTAAACTTTCAAACAAAACACTTTTGTTTTTTACAGAAAAGAGTATTACTTAATTTAGTTTTTTTTTATAATATAAAAAATCATTTATTTTTAAACAAACCTTCGTTAGCCTTTACAGCCAAATCAAGAGAAAAATGGACCGATGTGAGTTTTTACCACTTTTCCCATACATATAAAACAAATATTTCAGTTTTAAAGTTGTTTTTTCAAATTCTTTCATCCCAAATCAACCATTCAAACATGTGTAACTCTTACAGTGAATTTAGGTAGATAATTAGAATAGAGTACTCGTTTTACAGAAAATTTAAAATACTTTATATTATTTGGTGAAGAAGTTATAAAGTCAAAAGTAAGATATTTACCAATTTAACTTGGATTATTTAAAATTGGATCATTTTATATTAAATTTAAAAGGGAAAGTTTGAAATTTTACATTAAAGTTTAAGCATTTTTTTAGTGCAATTTTCATTAAGAATGAGTGTTTTGATTGAAATTAAAACATTGTTAAAATAGTTTTTTTTTATACAGGTTGAATAAACAAAATAGTTATACTAATAAAGAAATCTTTTTTATTTAAATTGTTATGATTATTTTTTTTAGATCACTGTTATGGTGCACTCATTTTTGGTTAATGTTAAGAAAATCATATACTTTTATATGTAATTTTTTTTTTACATAATTAGTAATTTAATAATGTATTTAGGTTTTTATTCGTTTTTTTCTTATATATTATCTTAGACTGGATTAATTCCTAAATTTTGTTAAATAAAATGAGTGTGTTTAAAATTTGAGATTTGAACATACCTTCTTATACGTTTTATACTTCTAATATTTTTCTTCGTTTAATTGATGTTATTCTTTTATTGTTTCTACTCCATAGTACCTATATTCATCCACTTTATATATGTATAATCATTACTTTCTGAAATTTATTTTCAAAAAATACTATGGGTTAATTTCACACTTGAGGAAATTTTGAAAAAAAAGTTGCGTAATTATCGTTATTATAACCTTATTAGCATAAATACATACGCGATCGTATCTGAGTGTATGCAATTTTTAAATATGCGTGATATTATATTAGTATGTAATATTGTATTGTTATTAAGTTAATATATAAACTATTTTTATTAAAAATAAAGTAAAATATATCAGAATAAATGAAAGAATAACCATTGATAAATAAAGAAGAAAAGAAGGAACAGAGATAGCCAATTTTATAAAAAATTTGGAAAAGTAATGATTAATTTTTAAAAATTTAATAAATTATTATATTTAAAGGATAAAATTGATATTTTAAAATGTGATGAGAATCTCATTTATATATCTTTATAAATTACAAATCAAATAAGTCTCAATAAAAAAATACTCTTCAAATATTTAAAATAGATGGAGAACAACACCATATTGTGTTTTGACATTTGAAATCTTTCGTAATGAATTTAATTAAAGTTTGATCTGATCTGATCTGATCTAAATTGTTTGATAATAAAAGTTTGAGCTTTGACTTTTAAAAATGTTTATTTAATCACATAAACTAGGCTTAGACTTACTTATAAGAAAGTGTGATAGACTGGTCTATTTATTTATTTAAATATAATAAATATTCAAAAATTAATATACATATTGAAATCTATATATAATAAATTTATAACTTAAAAATATCACATGATAAATAAAATAAATTTTAAGAAAAAAATATTGTTAATAAAAGAATTTTCATTATAACATCTTAATTTTGTGTTTTATAACCAAGTCTGTTGACCCTTTTATTTAGTTGGCCTATTTAAAAAACCGTTTGTTAGCCCAATTATTTTATGTGTTGCAAAATGAGAAATAAAAGAAATATCTTTTTATTTCCTATTAAATTGTAATGATTTCAAAGCTAAATATGGGATCCTATTGATTCGATTTTAGTACTTCACGCCTTCAATCAATGGTTGACAGTTAAAGTCATGATGAACCAGACATTAACCATTATTAAAGATTTTGGCTCAAATTACAGCTAACAAACATCATTGTATACAAGTTGTATAACACAACACAACTCAAAGTTCAAACAAACCCTTCTGCAATCTTCAAAGAGTAAAGAAATATAAAATTCCAAGTTAAGTCACCAAAAAAACTACATAAATTCCACTTCAACAAGTGTATCCCTGAAGAAATATAACCTTTCATGATCAACCTTAATTATTTTTATTCAGAGTGACTCATCTCTGATATGAAATGATATCACTGTTATTGAATTTATGTAGACCTGAATGAAACAGTACAAGTTAACCACTTCCTAATTGCTTTGAAGTTGACATTGCAAAGATCTCTTGGCCAAGATTACTTTAGCATCTCATAATTATCAAGCTTTCTTTTTCGTCAAGGAACTATCAACTTTAATCAATTATGCTTACAAAACCCAGCTCAGCAAGTTTGCAACGAAAACTTTTATACTAAAAAATTCTTCATCTTTAACTTAATTGCAGGACGATAAAAAAGGGTTCTTGTGAATCAGTCAAACCATGATCATTTTCAGGAAACAAACATCCCTTTAGGGAATAGAATCTGAAGTTGAGGAATAAACTTTAACTTTAAGTGATGGCATTAAACTCTCCAAAAAAGGTAGATACAGTCATAGCATAACAACCACATAACATGCCAACCACATGGTATGAGATTTTGAAAAAATAGTATAACAGCAGAAATCACATTCATACAGATATTGAATAACACTTATGTTCAAAAAAAATGGATTCAAATCAAAGCAAGTGCACCAGATGTATGTAGATACATAAACATAATCTAAATTAAATATTCATGAGGAAGAGTCCCATCAGAAGAGCACCAGCACGGCAAAAGATGCAAGGACAAGGTTGGCCCAGATTCCAAAGCTGATGAGGAGCTTGTGAGAAGAGGAGCCATCAAGATTTGATGATGGAGAAGATGCTTTGCTATCTGCACTGTGTTCAGTGGGAGAATCTGCAGCTGGAGCAACATCAGGAGTTGGTGCTGGAGCAGGTGCTGGAGGTATATCAGTGCCAAAAATTGCCTCAGGAAGCAGCACCTTGTCAACTTGGTATATAGCAACAGGATCTGTGGAATGAACAGCACTGCTCACCTTGGTCCTTGACCATCCTGAACTGATGAGCACTGTTCCAGAATTATCGGTGAAATTCAGAGTGTAATCTCCTCCAGCAAATGTGGGAGTGGAGCTGGTTTCGCTGAGTTTTGTGAAGTCAGCGAGAGAGTAGAAATGTGGCAAGGCATGGAAGAGGATCACTTGCTTTATCTGGTCAGAGGTGAGTTTGGACAGAGCAGATTTTTTCACAGATGAGAAGGCAGTGTCCTTGGGAACAAAGATGGTGATTCCTTCTTCGGTGTTGTTGGCTTGGTTTTGGAAAGTGTCAATCACTTTGGTGGATTCAAGGTATCCGAGGAAGGTGTGAAATGGACCTGCAACACTGAGCAACTCAGTGAGGTTCACAAAGTCTGGTGCTGGGGCTGGTGCTGGAGTTGGGCTAAGTGAGGGAGGACTAGCAGTTTTTGCAGATGCTGAACTGAGAAGCAGCATAATGTTGCTGATAATGAAAACCGTAGAAAACTCCATATTTTCTTGAGATGCTGGTTTATCCTACCCTTGCAATATCAAAAGTCTCTCCAAATTCCTGTGAGGAAAAAAAGCTCCACAGTGGTTAGAACTTAGAACTTATAACTTAGATCTCACCTCAACAAAACCTACCCCACCTTTTGTAAAAGTTAAATAATGCAGGAATAGAAAGTGAACTCCGAGTTCAAACTCAATCTCTAATAAATAAACAACATAAACAATCATAAACCCTTTAATTTGTTCTACCAATCCTTCTCTTAACATCACATCTCACTGAAAAGTTGTCTATAGCTTACTGATAATATCTAGAGACTAACATAATGACTGCTACCAGATCTTACAAAAGTTAACATACAAGAACAAAAGACAAACGATAAAACATTCAACAGAATATGAAAATGCACAAGGGAAGATCTAGGAATGCAAATTGAACCACAACAAGCAGAGGGAATTTCAGATCGGAGCATGATATATACACTATACCGAGGGGAGCATCAAATGTGTTAATTTTGGTTCACACCAGTGAAAAAAGTTAAATTTAGAACAGCACGCGAGTCCCGGAAGAGTAAATTTGCAAATGCTAAATTGAAGATTAAGACAGCTAGTGAAACAATAACCGAAGGATTTTATATGTTTTTAACAGAAAAACCATGATGGCCCCATGGCAAAGTGAATGAATCGTTTGGAAGCACATTTTCCCCACAAAGTTCCGAACTTTGTGAATGTAGGTGAAGTACAGAGTGGCAGAGTTGAAATGAAATGATTCCACGAACACCCACAACGGAATGAGACAGATCTAGAGTAGCTGATCCAAAATCAGAAGCACCCAGGAGACAAAAATGACATTGAGATGTGAAAAGCAAGAAAAGCTAAAACTTTGCACCAAACCATTAATTGAGGGACACCCAGAAGAAGAAGAAGAAGATGAAAGTTAAAGCAAAGACATGCATGAGCATAAGAACACAGACCTGAAAAAAAAAGACGAATTCAGAGAGAGAGAGAGAGAATGTGAAGGACGAAGAATGAGAAATGGAGAGAGGGTATATAAAGATTGAAATGGAGGGTACGTACCAGCTGGAAGGGAAGATGGAGAGAGAAAGAGAAGGGTATTGGATACAGCAAAGAGAAGGTGGTTCTATTGTGTAGTTGTACTTGAAGTTCTACTTGTTGTGTGAAGATATAATATACTTTAATGGAAAATGCATATCTGGAACACACTTTTTTCTAGCCTTGTATGGTGGCCTTTCTATATCTGCTTTAACTAATTACTTCCTTAGCCCATCATAGACCAACCTTGCACTCTACCCCACCATTTTCCATCTCCCATTTTTTCATCTTCCTAACCGACACACATAATGCTTCCTACTTATTTATTTACATCACCAAAAATGAAGCTGACATTTAGCCATACCAATGCCATACCCATCACTTCCTACACACACTATTTTCTTACTAAATTTTCTTTCACTTTTTTTTTATCCGATTATATTTTTCGTTAGAGATAATACGATATTTTCAGTCTTTTTATCCGACTAGATTTCAGGTTAAAGATAAAACGAGTTTACGTGTGAATATAAATCTTATCTTACGAAATCAACTTGTAAGATAAGATTTACATTCACTTATATATTATGAATTGATCTTATTTCTAGTAATCTATCAAAAATTCTTAAATAATTGTTCTTCAAAAAGTATGTTAAATATCTCATATTAATAAGTAGAAGTAAAATTAATCTACACTACACATATGAATACAAATATTATCTTACAAACGAGTTGAATTAGATTTCAAATTTAATTCTTAATTATTGTATTTTAGAATGACAATAATTTTAGTTTACATTTCTTAATTTTAAAAGTTATAAGGCAATGTCTAATAGTTTGACAAACTAAAAAAATTAGTTTTTTTATGACAATCTATGTATATGATAGATTATGGGACTACAAACGACAATTCTTAAGTACTCGAACACATTTTCTAGTAGCCTACAAGACTACATCCTATACATGAAGCAATATGGTTAGATGTTGTAACCCTATCAATATCCTTTTTTCTACAAAATCTAATATCAAAACTTTCATGGTGTGATGTAAAAAATATACATATTTTGTATGTGTGAAAATATGTTATTCATATGCTTCATTAATGGATAACTGTAGTTCAAGAGACACATTGAGTCAAGCAAAAAAGTTTGAATTTTTTGCATAGGAAATCAAAATTTGTCTCTTATTCTTCACCCCTTTTATTGATACAATTACCGATTGCTTAGATTAAACTACGTAAGATTGCCACAAAATATGGATATGTAAACAATACAAACAACAAAATTGTTTAATATATTTAGAATTAAATTAAATGAAGATTTATAATAGTTGAGTTGTATAAATTGTTTGGTAACCGAATGCGTGAAATTGTGTTGTTAAGTGAGAAAAAATTATACTCATTGTATATTGCCTTGATTTGTAATGAATTTTTTTTGTTTGTTACATGTTAATTTTGTTTTCTTAATTAATTTTTTAAATGAGATTTTATTTACCAAATTTAGCAATATTAACACCATTGTTCTTATTTTGTAATTTATATATGAGTAATCCTAGAATTTACAAGAATTTTGTTATTTGTTGAACTAAGGGGATCTCATAATTTGTTACACATCATTTTGTTAAAACAAAAATGATTACATAGAGATTGAATGAGTAATATTGCTTTTAAGGGACTCCACCATAATTTTAAAATAAAATAATGTCAAATACAACAAATTAAGCAAGTTATATTTCATGAAATATCACTGTTAATTAAGTTGATGTAGGAGGCCATCTATTTTAGTATTTTATCTTGATTTTTTAAGTTTGTTGTTACAAAAACAATTTGTTTCTACTGAGGCTTTTACAATGTAAAATAAAAAATAAAAAATCATGAATGGAACAACCTTATGATTTAAAATATACCACCAATGTGTACGAACTAGTATTAATAAACTATGTTATCTTATATTTTGATTGCAACTTCCAAAAAAACTACCTCGTATAAGTTTATCTTAGTAAATACGTTACCAATTATAGGATTTCTTTAGTACACAAGACTTTCATAGAATTTTATAGTTTATCTTTCGAAATATGAAGGCGAGTTTGATTTTTTATTTTATTTTTTTAAAAATACTTTCCTTTCATTATTCTTTCAACTAATTAACTCCCCAAACTCTTTTGTTTCTAGTGACCTTCAAATCTATTATACCTTATCCTCTAAAATATAACTGGTTTCCATTTTGTGGCTATAAAGTGCATATATATATATTTTTTTATCATAAGTTAAAGTAAATAAATTTTTTCATTGAAAATTCTACTTACACTTTAGATTTATTATTACTCAAACTGTAGTTCACTATCTTTATATAACAATTGAAATTGTGGATATTGGGAAAAGTCATCATACAAATTATTTCTTACGTTTTTTTAACGCAAATAAAATTAAGATATCAATGTGATGTGCAACTTTGTTGGATAGAGTATTTATTATCATGTAAAAAAAGCTATAGTTAATAATCATTTAACATTAAGGTTAACATTAAGGTTAAATATGTTTTTGGTCATACGATTTTAGTAAAAATTGAAATTAGTTTCTATTGAAAATCTTAGACCAATATAGTCCCTCAACTCTGTAAATGAATGAATTTAGTCCTTTTAACCAAATTTTATTACATTTATTTGACGTTTCAAATATATTTCATTATAGTATTTCATATGGTTTACACCGTTTGGGACATGTTTACTTCAATGTTAGCCAATAAACGCGTTTGAAACATCAAATAAACTTAAAAAGAAATAGTTTAAAGGACTAAATCCATATATTTTTAAAAATAAAAGACTAAATTGCTATAAGATTTTAAAGAATGACTAATTCTAATTTTTAATAAAAATTGAAAGACTAAAAACATATTTAATCTTAAGACCGTAGTAATTGGAGAAGAATATTTGGGTTTAAATTTATGAACTGTGTACAGAAAGATCGGCCCACAGGAGTATGGACTTTCAATTTTAGGCCTTTTTTTAGGATGCAGATTTTCTTAGCCCAATTTGGACAATACACTGTAGGCTGTGTAGTTGCAGAATACGCATCATTAAGGTTAAAGAAACTGAGGCGATTTAGGATATGTAACGTGCTTAACGCTCAGAGTTTATTGAACTGATTGATTAGGGTTACGTAATTATAGAGGGACATGACTATGTTTTAGTTTTTCAATATACTAACATATTTAGCAAACCATTATTAAATGCATTTCTCATAAATAAGAATTTCTTTGCCACCCAATTATCTATAATTGTTGTACCATCTTGAGTAGTACATTTGGGATAAAAGACTAACACAACTGATAAAATAAATAAAATTAGGGCATGTTTATTGGGAAAGTTACAAAAAAGAATGCTCTTTGTCTTTGTCTCTTTAAGTCAATACAAAAGAATATTTTAGTACAAACAAGAATTCAGCAACTACAACATATATATGAATTTCTTAAGTCAATAGGATAAAAATAAGAATATATTTGACTAAATGCAGAAGAGTCACTATTGCAGAAGCAACCTGGGCAGATTGGCATCATGTTCAAGCCCATTCCTTCCTAATATCAAAAGTATAGTTGATCTCCAAGTAGCATTTGTTGTCATCATCAAGAAACTGCAAAAGGAAAATATCATAACATAATATTGTATCAAGAAACTTGCAGCGAAACATATGAAGTGTGTGTTTGGTTCTGCGTGTCAAATTGATGTAGAATTGATTTTTTAACGCATAATCAATACGCTTTTGGTGTCAAAATCAATTAAAAGACAAAAAAGTTACATTGAATGAGAAACAACTAATTCTTCAATTCTCCGATGCTGAACATATCTTAAATTTTGACAACTTTTTCTTACAACTTGAGGTGGCATATTTTAAGTGACTTTTCATTTTTCCATGTTCTCATTTTCTATAGTACAGGAGGAAAATCACTTAGAAGATGCCACGTCAGATTGTAAGAAAAAATTGTCAAAATATCATTATCCAGGATTAAATATTACCTTTGATTTTGCAGAATATGATCCTCTTGCAAATAGTCCAGAGGGTGTGGTTTCTTCAGGCATCTCATGTGTGTAAGGCTCTTGTTGAGGGCTGAAAGTTCCAAGCATCTCCTTTGTGCTATCCACTGAAACCAGAATCATTCTGAGCTTTTCATGCCACAAGTTTCAACAAGAACAATGAATCAGACAAAAAAATAATCATTACCCTTCACACCAGTCTTCCAAACAGTGTTGGTGTATTTTAAGCCAGACACGATATTATTGTTCACCTGAAAGGTGAATTTCAATCGATATTGACTACCTTCCTTTAGAGTGAACCATAAACCCTTTGGATTCCCATCTTCAGGAATGGGAAGAACAATGTCATCTCTATCAGGAGAGACAATAGACAAGCTAGAAATTTTCACTTCAGGGTCCAAAATTTCTGGAAACAAATACAAAGTTATAATCGATTTAAACACCTCAAAAAACTTATATACCATGTTCCAGACTTTTATCACAGTTATTTCGAATATGGATACGGATACAGGCATCAGAACAAGTCTAGTATCTAAAATGTTGATTATAATGTATTTACATCGTGAAAACTGTCTATTAACAATGCGAAATGCTGATTCTTAAACACAAGCTATAATTAAGAGATAAAGAAACCTGCAACATTGTTCACATCTACACTTCCGAGGAGTTGTTCCTTCCATCTCCTTAAACTTTCATCATCCTATGTACGTCAACCCCAGAAACCAACCAAAGAAAGAGAATTAACTGATAAAGAAAACACAGGAAACATACGATGTTATTTTGGAATGTTGAATTTGAGTTGAAAGATAGAAACCTTATCTTTCTCGAGGTGTTCTTTAAGAGTGCACTGAGGACCCAATTGAATCTTGGATCCTTCCTCTTCCTCTTCTTCGGTTCCATAGATCGAAGCCTCACTCACTTGCCTGCTAACGGGCTCACCTTCATTTTTATGAGTTTCGTTTTCATGATCTTTTGCCTCGCTGTGCTCGCCAGTTTCTTTGTTTTCATCGAACCCCATGTTCTTGGAACTTGATACAGCTCCAACAGGGAAGGTGGTTAACTCATCAACCGTCACAAAGAACAAGAATAGTAATGGGATAAACAAAATGAAGACTATGATGCAATTCAACGATGCGAAAGTGTTTTGAAGGGATTAGTGGAGCTGGAAAAAACAATTATAGCTTGTGTCTCCCAAAACCCAAAAATGATCATTAACTATAAGCAAAAAAGGAAAGAGACGACAAAGGAAAAATGACATATTTGTCTGGTAGCGTGTTTTTTTGTGGTCAGATGGTCAATATTTGAGGATGAAAGAGAATTTTATGGGTAATTTTAGGAAATGGTCGCGTGGTGATCCGAAATCTTTGTTAACGGTAATATTTAGATATTGACTTTTTGATGAGGGGGCACAAAATGTTTTCTTCAAAATTAATTTCAATTTTGTATTTTGTTTTTTGGATTAAGAAAATTATCTTACTATTTTTTGATAAACAAACATCACTTTAAAAATGTTTTCTTCTGAATAATTTGCATTGCTATTCTTTGTATGGTGATTTTATATTATGGATATTGATTGAGGGATACTGGGCTTATCCAAAAATTAAGATTTTTTCTTCTATCCACACCCCTGTTTTTACACTGCCCCATTTTTGTATACGAAAATATCCTTCATGAAAATGTGTTCTGTCATATAATGTTCTGATACATTATAAACAATTCTTTATAATGCGATTCTCTTTACCGTGGAAAAAATGGAGTGTAGAGATACCTTACATAACTAGTTTTAATAATATATTAGAATAAAACTACATCTAGTATCTGTAAAACTTATGCAAAAGTAGGAAGTTATAAAAAAATTCATAATGAGGAGTTTGCAGAATAAAATTGGAGTGTAAAGATGATTACGTTTCAAAAAATTGCTTCTCCACTGCAAATTCAGTTTCCACTAAATTTGCAAAAAGTAAAAGATAACGATGAAATTAAACATTAATGAATGATCTAATAACAATTTTATAACCGACAAAATAATAGATTTAACAAATCACGGATCTCCTTAAATTTAACTTGATTCCAAAAATCTAACTTGTAAAATGGGATTTTCATATGCTCATTTTAAATTTGTAATCAATTCGAAATCTCCAACAATTATTATCAAAAACACTAAAATGTACTTTCTTATTACACCATATTGCACCATGTTCCATTTCCACTACAACTATTGTTGTTACAGTGTCTTCTTCCTTATTTTATCTTGGATTTCTATTTAATATTTGAGAGGGAGGAAAGAGATGAAAAGAATAAATCATTGAATTTTGTGAAAAACTTTCTTAAAAAGATATTTCTTATACTTTAGAAAGGTTGTTTTGAAAAGTTTAGCTCAAAAAGTTTCTTAAAAAAAAGCATCTTGTATATTTTGAAAATCTCGATAAAGAAATTTTGTTCCAAAAATTTGACAGTACGTCATCAATTTATTGGGTCTTAAATAAGAAAAAGAATTTTTTTTTTTCTTTATGATTTGTTAGTTCATTATAAAATTTAAAACAATGTAACTCTTTGCATTAAGTTTTCAAGAATAAGAAGAAAAAAACTAGTGAATCTTATATATATATATATATTGCTGGAGGGAAACAAACTTATAAATAACGGGGGTGCAATTAGAAATTATGAACACCAAATTAAAGTGGAATCAGTTACGAAAAAGACTCAAATGTTGTAGAGAAATTAACTGGTATTAATAGAAATACCTACCCATTTTACTTATACACATCCTTTTCAACTTTAGTTTGGAAGTTTGGAATCAACCATCGCCATAGCAACTCATCTAGCACACCTTTGAAGGAGTGTATTTTATTAAACTCTTAAACTATATTAACAGAAGTAAAAGTTATATTTTTTTTTTCTGAGGGTAAAATATGAAATGACAACTAAAAATTAAAGGTTAAATATTTTTTTATCCTTTAACTTTCAGAGAATTTTGGAATTATTTCATTTTGAAATTTTAGACCAATTTAGTAATTCATCTTTCGAGATACGTGGATTTAGTCCTTTTAATCAAATTTTACTAGATTTATTTGATGTTTCGTACGCATTTCAAGATTGTAGTTGAGTTGTTTATATTGTTTGATATATTTTTGTTTTAATATTAAATCAAATACTATTATGAAACGCGCTTGAAATGTCAAATAAATTTAACAAAATTTGATTAAAAGGACTCAATACACGCATTTCGAAAGACAAAAGACTAAATTGGTCTAAAATTTTAAAATAAACTAATTCCAAAATTAACTGAAAGTTAAGAATCAAAAACATATTTAATCCAAAAATTAATTTCTTCTTTGACGGAGTCACGGATTTATTCGTAATGTTTGAATAGGGCATTGTTACAGCTATTCATGCCTTGGACAAACACATTTGGCAATAACTTTTTTCATGTGTCTGTTTCCAGATTTACAGCTATAAGATTTACTGTTATGTGTGTGGTTGTTAGGTAAATAATTCCAATCTCAAAGATGATGTGATGCACAAATTTTAATTCCTAGGCCTAATCATTCTATTTTGGAGCCACTACCAACCACAATTTTTATAACTCTTTATGACCAGTTTTTCCCACAATTTCTAAATTTTGTTTGAAAGGAACAGAAACAAAGAGAAAAATCCCTAAAAAAAATTTATACACCATTTGAGGAGTTTATACAAAATTAACGGACACATTTTTTTACCCATACATAATAGCTCAATAGGGCAATACGAAACACAACAGAACATGTCAATGGTGGCATCATTCATAAACTTTGATTTTACAAATGTAGTCTCATCTCATCACATCAAAATCAAAAGGAGGAGAGTGGTCGGTGTGTGATTTCCACGTGTCACGAAGCGATTGGTGGAAAATACGGTACCAGATGTGAATCTCCTGGCAGGGCCTACAGAGATGGGCCCACTAAGATGGACCCGATGGCCCACCAGCCGACCAAGGCCCACATTGTTTAGGTGAACGACGGTTTGTTGCTTTACCTACGTCAGGGTCTGATCTGGAACCATCCTCCATTTATTTATTTTATTTGTTTGTTTGGGATCCATCACCGCGGAACATTTCATTTCACTGCTTCCAAAATTATTTCTAGTATACTCACAAATTTCTAACAATTCTTTTCTGTTATCTATCTTTTTCATTCAATAATGCATTTTTTTTTCTTAATTAATTATAAGAATCAATCTTACACATTAGAGTACTCATATATCCTGTCATGAAAATTATGAGTAATGAATTTATTAGAAATTTAAGTGTGAGACTAAATCTCATCTCACATGGAGTAACCCATTATTATTTTAAGATTTTTGATTGATAATGATGTTAATTTCTGATATAATTACAGGACTCATCGGTGTGTTTTCCGCGACGAAACTATGCATAAGAATGACAGATTTAGCTTACTGCTAAACCAGTTAGCAGAAGCATTTGTTAAGTTATGATCATTTTACCACAAAATTGTGTGAGTTTGATAGTTCCGACTGCACAAAGCACAGAAACTTAGAAGCAAAAGAATGATGATCTCAATGAAAATGGTGCTCCATTATTCAGACTGGTAGTAGAGAGATCCGAAACAAGCATTATAAAATAATAATATAACCTCATCTCTAAGCCTTTGTCACCATTATTGCCAAACATGCTTATGAACATTCAGTGATGGAGGGGTCAAATCCCAAGATTCTTCAACCGTCCCCACCTCTCTTTTTCTTTCATTAACAACACCCTTTTAACTCTATTTAATCCACTCTCAATGCTCATTTCTTTTCATCAAAACCTTAGTAGCCTTCTACATCACTCTCAACTTTGCTCCTCTTCATTCACTTGCATATTCTTTGCTATTCCAATGGCCACTGTTGAGGTAACTCCATTCAATCCTCTCTATTCTACTCTAATTCACTTCGTTCGTCACTTCAGAACCTGAATTTTTTTTAACTAGATCATGTTGTTTTGGCATTACTTTATTAATCTATATTATTCTAGCAGCTTTGTAAATACATTAACCAATTGTTACGAAGTAAATAAGAGCAAGAAGTGTTGAAACTGCACTTCCATGACCTTATTAAAGTTAGGATTTTGGTAAGCAAACTATGAATTTTCATCTGAATGGAATTGGAATTTTTAGGTTGTATCAGCTAACGTTGCCCTCCCAGAGGACAAGATAGAGGCACCATTGAAGGGTGACGAGGTAAAGAAAGAAGAAATAGTTGCAACACCAACACAAGCACCAGAGCCTGTCACCGAGGAAACCAACGAGGAAACTACCGAAGTCCCAGAAGAAAAGCCCTCGGTTGAAGTTGAGACAAAAGAAGTGGCAGAAGAAGAGGTTGTGTCGGAGACGGTGACAGAAGAGCCAAGAGTTGAGAAGACGGAGGAGGAAACTCCAAAGGAAGAAGCTGAGACAGAAGAAGCAAAAGAAAATGCTGACCCTGATGAGGTGAAAACAGCAGAAGCGACAGAGAGCAAGGAAGAAGATGATGGTGTGGCGAAGGAAGAAGAGAAAAGTGAGGAGGAGAGGGTTGAGACAGAAGGGTCGGATGAAAAGAAAGAGGAGGAAGCGATCGCAGAAGGTGAGAAGAGTGAGGAGGTGGCAGTGACAGAGGCTCCGACAGAGAAGACTGAGTAATGAAAATGTGTCATGTGTTGTTGTTGTTGCATGTGTTCTGTTTTGTTTGCTTAGTGGTCTAATAAAAGGTGTAGCTACATAGGATCATGAAGTCTGTTATGTTCTTTCTGTCACTCTGCATGCAGGATAACTTTGTTTCATCAAATAAATACTTAGATTATTGCTATCTTATATTATATGTTTTGGCAATCGAGTGTTTCGCGTAGTAAAAATTTGATTGATGAAAGATTTGTCACAAATAAGATCTTGCACGAGGAAATTTAAGGATTAATCAGTGGGATTACATCCGGTTTTATTTGGATATGTGGATTTGGTATTCGTTTTTAAAAAAGAATGTGAATTAAGTCTTAATTTTTTTAAAATATGTTTTCATTGGGTCCATTTTAAAAAAAATTTATTAATATCGTTAATGATATTAATATTTAAAATGACTTACAAAATTAGGTATTGGTATTTATATTAAAATTTAGTGATAAAAATCATAAATAAAATTAATTACGTAAAGTTTGAGACTCGATTAATACTTTTTAAAAATATTATACTAAACTAAGACATCTGAATAAAAATAAATATAAATATCATCTTAGTTATCTGACTAATTAAACCTAAAATAAGAAAGTGTATGTAAAATCAATTTCTTCACTCTATGGTGGGTTGTCATAGGCTACCAACTAAGCTGTGTATTAATCAGCTGTGCCATCAACATGGTATTTCAATATAAAAAATCATCTATGCAGTGTTCACCTTTTGCTAGAAAGATTAAAAACCAAGTTTTCGTTATCTTTCAAAGTCTTAATTTCTTGCGATATATTTCTCTATTCAAAATATAAAGGTGCTTAATAATAAAATTAATATACCTTTATACGAATTTTAGCGTTAAAAAAAATAAAGTGACAAATATTCTTACCACTGAAGTATTTTTTAAGTAAAAAGGCAAAAGTGTAAAACTAAAATTATAAATAATTTTATATAGTTAATTTAAATAAATAAAAGTATAATTGAAGTTATTTATTTTTAGAAAAAGAATAAATTACAGTGATATTTGGACATGCAATTTGAGGCAGAGCGGATAGAATTGAATTGAGCACTTGTGTCTATAATCCATGTAGATTTTGGCTTTGGTTGTTATTGTTCGAGAAAAATGGCATCGTTGTTTTCGAACTCACCAATGGTAGTAAGAAGCAGAGATGAAGTGTATGTAGCTGCAATGCCTCTGAGGGCTACAAAGGGACCACCCCAGTTGCTTATGTCTGCTGCTTACTCCCTCAATTTCTGGGATTTCCAGCATTTCATGGTCATCATCAAACCCTATTCACCTTCTCAGGTCAATTTCCTTTCTTTCGCATAACCCTTCAATTTCCTTTGTGTAATTTAATTTACTGCTTATTGGGAATAGAAATGTTGCCTTATTTTTTGTTTCAGCAATTTCGTTTTTTTCTTCTTTATTCATCATGCTTGAGTTCTAATCTGATCATAATGATAATGCTTTTTCAGGTTCTGGTTTTTGATTTTCAGCCCAAAGATCCTGAAGATATATATGTGGCAATAGCGGCTTTGTATGGTAGAGCAGTGCCAGGTAAGAGAAGAAGATGAGTATATAAACTAATTGGCAGAAATTATCTTGTATTAGTTTATACAGAAGCTTATTTTTAATTTCTGCTTACACTGATTTTAGTTTATGCAGAGTCTTCTATTTTTATGCTAAGTGTTAACACAACATATTGGATTTAAAAGTTTATATGGAACTTTCAATTGTGCCCTTTTTGTGTTTTTGCTGTTGTACTAGATTGTGATTGCAGTTGGTCAATCATATAAAAGAAAATCACAATCTGAATATCTTAAAACGATGAAAGACGTTGTTGTCTGTGGATGTTGCAAATGCTTTGCTTCAGCATATGAACTTTTATGTTATTTATATAGTTTCCTTGTAGCAGAGCCTCTGTTACCATTAGTGAAAGCATATGATGAAATCTTCTCCCATAGCATGCCAGAGGAAAATTTTCCTTGTGCTGTTGTTATTGTGGGTGCTTCAGCATCAAGAATTTGATTCTTGGTGCACGAGCTTCAGCATCAAAAATCTGATTCCTGATCCATTTAGTTCTTCTAAGATGACATTATGATGTCAACCTTTTGTCACAGAAAACTTGACCATTTTGGGCTGATTTATTTGTGACAGCTATTTGAACTTTCTGATTGGACTTTATCTCCATAAAATGTTAGTTATTTTTCCTTAGAATCATGAACTTTTTTCATATTCCTAGGAACTGTTCTTGTGAGGAAGTTACAGAAGTTACCAAGAAACAAATGCTGGCTTGTTGGATATTCAAGTGAGGATGCAGTGGAAATAGCAGGAGAATTCAACAAAAAATGGGAAACAAATTTGAGAATTGGCCTACACGATTGTCGCAATTATACCAACAGTAAGAATTTATTCAGTGATGATGCTTATGTTGTATGTGCCCTTTTGTGGAAAGAACTTTTAGGTCCCCTTTCCTGCATGCTTATATATTTACTACTTCATTTTATCTATCTTGGAAATCATTAATTATTGATATCTAGCATCACAATTCAATCTGCTCTAATTTTCCATTGCGCTTTGAAATTGTGTTAAACTTAGATGATCGATTTAGAAATCCTATCATGCAGTATTTGATTTCACTCTTCTTTACTATATTATTGGTTATGAGGTATTGAATCTTTGTGGTGAATTCAAAGGTTTGGTTAAGGAACTCACTGGCGAAAAAGATGTGCTGGAACGTCTGAGAAAAATTGGTGGTTAGAGGGAATTCACTGTTGAATTCTTTATCTGCCATCACAGGATCATGCTTTCAACTTCTTTTATCACTTTCATCGCTTCACTCTCATGAGAACTGGCTAAACATCATTGCCTTCAAGGGTTTCTGAAGAAACGAAACCTCTAATTGGTTATATATTCTTCTGTAGATAAATAGAGGTCTCTGCTAAATAAACCTAACAGTGGTGATAGATTATCAAAACTATCACGTTGTGGTTGTTGTATACTTCAATATACTATACCAGTGAATGCCAATATTTATCTTAAACTTCATTTTGTAGAATGAACTAAATCTACACTTGAATTTTAAAATAATGTTAGAGCTTATACAAACGATTATTATTATTATTATACTTAGTCGAACATCGTAATCAAGTTGCAATCAAATTATCTGTAAACATCTTTTCTACTTTATGTTTGGTATGTTCAATCTTACACATTTGGGATGTATTAAAAATCTCGTATTATCTAAAGCTGTGATGAAGATATACTGTATAAGTGAAGAATAAATATCTTTTTAGATAATTTCTAATAGGAATTGTCCACATAACATTATTTTAATGTGGATTTTATAAATATAAATTGTTTGAAATTAAAAAAATATATTTATTGAAATTGAAAATAATTATTTACACATACTACTTTATACTTGAAATAGTTGAATCCAGGTTCATTAGGTATTTAAAAAAAGATTAAATATGTTATGATCTCTCAAGTTTTAGTGAATTTTGGAATTAGTCCTTCTTCGAAACTTTATACCAATTTAGTCCTTCATCTTTAGAAATACGTGGATTTAGTTTTTTCTTACCAAATTTTGTTAAGTTTATTTGACATTTAAAACACATTTTATGATAATATTTGAGTTAACATTGAAACAAAAATGTGTCAAACAATGTAAATAATTCAAATACTATCATGAAATATGTTTGAAACATTAGATAAACTTAATAAAATTTGGTTAAAAAGACTAAATTCACACATTTTTTAAGATGAATAACTAAATTGGTCAAAAATTTTAAAGAGAGACTAATTCTAAATTTTACTAAAACTTGAAGAAGTAAAAACATATTTAACCCTTAAAAAAATTTTGGGGGTGCCGAAAGAAACTTGGAGGTGCAATAAGAAAGCCCCAACTCAGTTTAATAGTTAGAAGCCGCCGATACTATATTATTAAGTCAACGGATCCTTCTTTTACTTCAATATCTTAATCAAGCACAATTGTATTTGTTACAGATTCTTATGTGTGATTAACTTCTTATAACTTTAATAATGTTTGTATTAATTACAGAAAAATATTCAGGATCGATAAAGTGGTTTTATATTTTAACATGTACTTTATAATATTCAAATTCCATTTAAAACAATTAATCTCCAGATGGAATAAAAAACCATTCACAACTTGTAAAGAAAATCAAAACTATGAAATGAAAAATGAAATTTGAATTCAAGTTTGCCAAACTTGCATCATTTTCTTGTTGTCACTTTCAGTCTTTTAAATGACATCATTTTTCTTTTACTTTAATTTTATGGTGAGCACAAATGGAGAAGATGGTAAAATGAGTTAGTCTAATTTGTTTCGATTTAGATCGATTTTAGTTTTAATTAATCTAACAACTAAGTAAAATTTTGTTGGGAATAGTCCAAGTGTGAGTCAAAGTCTCACATTGAATAAAATAGACAAAGTTAAACACTATATAAAAATAAAGATCCATAACACTATTGTCTTAAGATTCTGGGGTTAAAGTGGTATTAAATGCCTTATATATATATAATCATATGAAACTAATATAAAACGATTATAAAATATATAATCCAACGGTGGTATCAGAGCCGAATATGATTATAAAATATATAATCCAACGGTGGTATCAGAGCCGAATATAACCCAACAAACTCTTATATAGAGAAATTTAAAAATGAAATTAATAGTCATTTAAAAAATAAGAATATAGTTTATTCTTATACAATTTAAAAATATATATGTCTACGAAAATAAGAAATCTTTTTATATATAATAATAATAATAATTATTACTATTATTTCTTTTGTACGTGTAACATGAACATAAAAAGTTGTGTTTTAGTCTTATTTTAGTATAGTCATTACACTTAAGCACACCGATATTTAAATAATCAATCATTCTTCTAAATACACCCCCATGAGGGGCCACCTCTAAAAATTTAAACAGAGCGAGTTGGTGTAGTTTACAATGAATTATTATCACGTTCCTGTCAAGAAAAAAAAACATTGTCCTTCTCTATATTTAATATTTAAATAATTTTCATTCTAATTAGGTAGGTAATCGAGTAGATACACTTTTTAAATATAAAAATATATTAAGTTTTAACTTTTAAGGCAAACCAACAAATTTCAATGTCAATTCGTAACTGAATAATAATATAAAAATATATACATATATACACTTCTCATAAATATTGTATAAAATTAATATTTGAAGATATTAATTATGTAAATGAAAATTTTATTTTACATATGAAATTTTAATTGATATTGTAAAAAATGTACGAATACAAGAAGAAAAGTCTTAAACGGTGTTTTCTACAAGTTGGAAAGTTAAACGAGACCTAGCTGACTATAATATTAGATGTAACAATACAAAATCTCTCATTATTGTCAATTTTATAGAAAGCATAGATAAAGGTTGACTCATTCAACATAAAATATTAATCCTTATCTTATATATTATTTTCATGCCAAAATGTATTAATAAAAAATATTTTACACATGAATTTTTCAATCCTAAATACTGCAACTCTCAGTGTGAAGAAGATAAAAATATCCAATAAGTGCGTAATCGCAGTCAACAATCGCAACTGGAAAAATTATCATGCAGAATATTTGAAAAGGGAGACCTAGCTACCCACTATTTCAACACAATAATTATAGAATAAAACGATGACGTTTATAGAATGTTAATTAAGTAGAGTTTTTGAAGTTGGTAGCTTAAGTTTTTTATATTTCAAATACGGAAATTCTTTTCCTATGGTTTGTCGTTTGGCACTGAATTATTGAGTTAAATATGTTTTTGATATTTTTACTTTTATGTTAAAATTAGATTTTTTTTTTTAAATTTTTGTCAAATTTAATCTTTTATCTTTAAATATGTGTAGATTTAATATTTTAACCAGATTTTGTTTATTTAATTTTTATTTTTTAAGATTAGAGTCTACCACGGTTAAAAATTACTAGTTTTTGCCTTTGTTTTTTAGCAGTCCAATATCTTCTGTCATCAATTATTTAAAAATGTGTGGTGACAATAGGTGGAATTTTTCTTGCGCAATCATCTTATCATGATACGAAAAACCAAAACATAATATACTCCAAAAGTTTTCATTATTTTTTATTTATTTCACTTTAAAATTTAATAATTTATTTTTATTATGATCATTTTACTTTTAACGTGGATTATTGGTGTCAAGTAATTTTTTCCAAACTAAAATCACTAACATTTTATTGAAAGTAAAAGCAAGTAATACTATATTATTGTATACAAACACGTGAAGGAGATTTTTTCCGAATTACAAAGCATAAAACTTAACTATATTTTTCGAGCCGCCAAAGAAAATCATAAGAAAACAAAAAGGTTAAGAGAATGAGTCAAAGAATGGTGTAGAAAAAGAAAACAAAGCTTCTCTGCATCATCACCCAGCTACCAACAACTAGATTATTTTAGATATAGTGGAAGAAGATGTTACTTTCACTGACCAAATTTGAATGAAGTTTCTGAGAAAGACATATTCATGTTTAATAGCTACAAGAACTTGAAATGAAATTGAAGTTTCCTACAAAAAAAAAATGTTTATAAAAGAAGATAAAGAAAAACTTTTGATCCATCCAAATTTAACCAACCAAATTTGATTAAAATAAGAATATGATGGATGGTGGCAGAGCTGAGTATAACCCACCTAACTTCCAATTCAAAGCGTGCCAAAAAATTTGGAGAACACGTAACACTTTTGCAGTATAAAAAGGTCACCACCTTATAGCCAAGTTCATCAGATTACACCAACTAGTGCAGTTCTTGATCAAACTATAGCACTATACTAGTAATCACCACTTCTTATTACAATGGTTGCTGTTGAAATTCCCACACTGGTGCTTCCAAACTCTTCTTCCGAACAGAGGGTGCCAGTGGTTGGAATGGGTTCTGCACCAGATTTCACCTGCAAGAAAGACACAAAGGAAGCAATCATTGAAGCCATAAAACAGGGTTACAGACACTTCGACACTGCTGCTGCTTATGGCTCTGAGCAAGCTCTTGGTGAAGCCTTGAAAGAAGCTGTTGAACTTGGCCTTGTCTCTCGTCAAGATCTTTTTGTCACTTCCAAGCTTTGGGTCACTGACAATCATCCTCATCTTGTTGTTTCGGCCTTGCGCAAATCACTCAGGTGATCATTACTTTATCTTTTATTTCTTATATTTATCTCTTATCTTTTATCTTTTTATCTCTTATATTATATGATATCTGATACATAATTTTACCAACACTAACTTGTTTTTTGTGTTCAGAACTCTTCAATTGGAGTATCTTGATCTCTATCTCATTCACTGGCCGATCAGTTCTCAGCCTGGAAAATTCTCATTTCCGATTGAGGTGGAAGATCTTTTGCCTTTTGATGTGAAGGGTGTGTGGGAAGCCATGGAAGAGTGTCAAAAGCTTGGTCTCACACGAGCCATTGGTGTCAGCAACTTTTCCGTGAAGAAACTTCAGAATTTGTTGTCTGTTGCTACCATCCGTCCTGTGGTGAATCAGGTAATAATCAATCTTGTTTTGTATTGTATTGTTCTTTTGTTTACATTTTTGTTGGTGTCAATGGTTAATTCTTGATAAGATTAATGAATATTTATTTGATATTGAACAGGTGGAGATGAATCTTGCATGGCAACAGAAGAAGCTAAGAGAGTTCTGCAATGAAAATGGGATTGTTATAACTGCATTTTCTCCTCTGAGAAAAGGTGCAAGTAAGGGACCAAACGAAGTGATGGAGAATGATATGCTGAAAGAGATTGCAGAGGCTCATGGTAAAACTATAGCTCAGGTTTGTCTCAGATGGTTGTATGAACAAGGAGTCACTTTCGTGCCTAAGAGCTACGATAAGGGAAGGATGAACCAAAATCTTCAGATTTTTGATTGGAAGTTAACTCAAGAAGATCATCACAAAATTAGTGAAATATATCAAAATCGTTTGATCAATGGACCCACCAAACCCCAACTCAATGATCTTTGGGATGATGAAATATAAACTACAACTTGTAGTTTCATAACTCAAATGTTGAATTTTCCTTTTACATTGCAATTTAAACTTCATGTTAGCTTTCTCATTTTGTTTTGTAAAGAAATGAAACTATGGATTCATTTCTAGACAATGTTGCTCTTTTCTCGATTGGATTCTTACTTTGGAAATAATTGGAGAATATTAACATTTATCATATATCTCATCTTTTTTTAAGTCTCATATCGACTTTTGATATAAGACCAATTCACAATATATAAGTGAATGTAATCTTTATCTTATAAGTTGATTTTGTGAAATTGAGTTAGGCTTACAAACCTATTTCTAACATGGTATCAAAATCACTGTTTAAAAATAAAAACCCTCTCCTAGCGAGATTCTTTGGATATTCTATTTTACCCACTATCGAATCGCTAATGGACTACCCACTCATTTTTTGTCAGATTAAATTAGATTTAAAAATTCATTTCTAACCATCTTTAATATTCAAGGGAGAACTAAAATACCATGTGATTTAACTATTACAAGAGTGAAATACTTAGTTCAAAGCAAAACATTTCAAAATCAAAAGTCAATAAAGAGATTAAGTGGTCAACGCAAGGAGTTAATTAAGTCAATAAGGAGACTCAGTGTGTTAAGCACACTTCAACTACAAAATTTTATAAAGGTTAATTAATAATTTCACACTAAATTCTAGCATTTTGTTTCTTTGCCGATAAATATAAAAAAAATAATATTATTACTCACAACTTCACCCTTCAGCCAAACTAAAATACTATACTATGGCTAAGTGGAAAAGCCTATTATAAATAAATTATTAATGAATTAATACTATATTATTACTTTTCAACCAATGAAGTGCCGACTAATATCAACTTGTAAACAGTGACGAGTAAAATAATAATTGACTAATTGATTTTTATTTGATTTAGGAAAATAAAGATTTATATATATATATATATATATATATATATATATATATATATATATAATATATATAATATTCTTTCTATGATAATAAGTCCTTATTGAAAGAGATCAAAATTGATAAAATACAAGAAGATTGATAATAAGTTGTTCATTTGATGCTAAAGTAATTATATTAATTTTTTCATAATTGTATTTATGATTGACGTAAAATATAATAATTTGTAAATGAATTTAATGCAGGTTAAAGATATTGATCGATATAGACCAAACATTAGAAAAAATGGGCATAAGGTGAAAATTTTTGCTATAAAAAGATTACTACAAAAAATAGTTCCCATAAATCCATAAGTGATTTTCTAAAAGCAAAATAAAGTAAAATATACAACATACAAGGATTTGGTGGCAGACTAAAAAAATTATATAAGAGAATGATACATTAGTATAATGATCACAGTGTATATGTATAACAAATTATATGATTATATATGAATAGAATTAAGACTGTATAAATAAATAACATAACAAATGTTGGTTGACAATTAAATTAATTATGACAATGATAGAAGGTAACACTAGATGCATGAATATCCGCAAATTAAGGAATTAAGGAATCTTGTTTCTATTAATAACATTATTATTCTATAAATTTACGATGAGAATTATTGAAGAACTTAAGTTAAATCCATGTATATTAATATTGGATAGTTTTATATTTTTCAAGCCATGTGGTTTTGATTTTTATTTGACCCCAAATTTCTTTTCTATTTTATTTTTCAAACCATGCATGTGCTTTTGATTTTTATATTGTCAAATGTTGACTACAAAACATTCTTCTTTCAACATGCTCACTTACTATAGATTACTGTATTTGGATAAAAACTGGATACATGCGTGGAAAATTCTGGTCCAAAAATTCTTTCCTAATTTATTTTGTTAATCTATCGTACGTTCAAAATACATTAATATTAATACTTTAAAAATTATTTTAATATTTTTTAAAATATTAAATTTAATATCTATCCGTGTATTTTAAGACACATCTCTAACAAAAAAAAATTCAAATTCGAAAAATTTAAATTCAGAAAATTCTGGTTTGGAATGCATGAGGGCAGGGATGGCAACAGGTCGGGTTGGGCACGAATAGTATGATATCTGTACTCGACCCGCTAAAAAAAATCCGCCTGTTACCCGTCTATTTTTCTGCTGGATATCCGTTTAAAAAATACTCGTGGATATTTTTAAAATCCGCGGGTACCCGTGGATACCTGATACCCGCAAATATTTTAAAAAATATGTATTTATAAATTTTTTAATATAAAATTATAAAAATAAAATATAAATTAAATTAAATTATAATTATAATTATAATTAAATTTGACATAATAAAATATATTGTTACTTCTAATTTTAATTAAATTTAACTTAATAAAATATAAATTAAATTTTAATTTTAATTTTTTTGCGGGTAACGGGTACCCACAGGTACGGATAGTATGATACCCGTACCCGACCCGTTTATAAGCGGGTATTAAAATATCCACGGATAGTAACTATCCGTCGCGGATTTTATCTGCGGACATGAGTATTTTTGCCATCCCTACATGTGAGAGAGAGTAAAATTTAGAAACGACATAATATTTATTGTATTTATCTGATTAAACATATATAAATATTCACTGGATGTGGTTTTATATTATTTGATATTATCTATATTTGGTCTTGCTACTAAAAATTTTTATATTATACAAAAATTTTCTTGCAAATTTGTTAAAAAAATTTACAAAAAAACTTTTTCATATTACTTTTTCTATGAATTTTAATTGGTAGATAATTCCTTCGCGGATAATTATTTTCTATAAAATTATAAAATTCGTAAGTATTTTCTACAAAATTTGTTGTAAAAAATATTTTATATAAAATATTTTGCAAAAAAATTGACAGCAATTGTTTGTTTGCAAATTTTTCTTTATAACAAAATTTATAAGTATTTCCTAAAAAAATTTCAAAACAAAATTCACATGAAATATAAGTTTTTTTAATAGTGTTTTGCACATTTTTTTTTAAATAATGATATTTTGATTTATATTTTTGAATTTTTTATTTTAATTATTCTTTAATTATTTATTTTTATTTTTATTAATGATGTAATGTGATAATCTAAAAATAATTATAATAATAAGTTGAAAATAAATTAGAAAAAGTAGGTTAAAATATGGGTAATTTTTTTAACATGTGATAGCCACCAGATTTGACTTTTAATTTGGTGTGATTCATGATTTGGTTCATCTTCATGGGAGACAACTGATAACAACGTAATGAACTCCGAAAAAGATGAATCCTCAACTCAACTCGCTAAGACAGAGTCAAAGAATCACGTACAAGACTTTTCTGGAGTCATTATTTTCAAAACAAGCAAATGTAAAATATATATGGGGAATCAATCTTATTCTTAGTCTAAACCGTGCTGCACAATTTTAAATATAAAAATTTCAATGCATGAGATAAATTATTATATCAACCTCTAAATTCAGGAAATTTATAAAATACATAAAAAGATTCTCTTTATTTCATCTTTTCTTTTATTTCATTACTTTACACGTGTCATTGTATTCTCCCTTCACCTCTAATCTGTACACCTGTTCTGTGATGTATATATTTGTCAGTTTCTTATTTAGATAAAATAAATAAATGTCACAGATCAGTATACACATAATGGCAGATTAAAGTTTATAAATTATGATTTTAGTTTCAACAACCATGTTGGTGGACAAATTCTGAATAATTGATTAGTATTATTTATCATGTAAAAGATAAAAAGAAAAAATACACAACGACCGGACCCTCTGCACTTATTTATAATTAGAAGGGTTCATGATTAAGATACTAAGGAAAAAATATTGTCCATTTGATAATAACCTTTTCTTTAATCAATTCTTATATTTAATGAAATATTGTTAAAATAATAATATTTTGATAATTAAATTTTAATAATTTTTTTATAATTTAAAATGACATTATTTAAATAATTTTAAAATATAAAGAAATAAGAAAATAAAATAATTGAAAAGTCATTTAAAAAATGTTGATAAAATTGTTAAAATTTAATTATTAAAAAAATATTTTTCATCACACTCAATAGTTTTGTATTTTTTAAGAATTGATGTTAAAAATAGTTTAAATACTTTTCTTTTCTATTATCTAAAACGTCTTTTAAAAACAAAAGCATAACAAAATATATTTTCAATAATAAATAATATATTAAATGATTCTACCATCTTTGTTAGACTTGAAATTAGAATAATTATTAAAAAAATAATTTTTTAACAACTAAATTTTAATAACTTTTTTATAACCTCCGTAAAATCTTCTAAATGACTATTCTTTTTTATTTTCTTCTTTATATTACAAAATCACTACGAAAATATCACTTCGTATTATAAGCTGTCAAAATTTATTTTTCAAATTATCGTTGTACTGATAGTTAATATTTTGATTGTAACAATGGACAAACTTTGATCGAAAATTAGATAGTACCCAAGTCAACCATTGTTGAATAAAATAAGAATGTGATGGATGGAGCATGGAGGTAGATCAAACCTTAACCCACCTAACCTCTGAATGCAGACATTTCAAAGGTGGAATTCACAAATGATTGAAACAGATGAAGTGACCACATTTGTAGTATAAAAAGGGTGACCAGCCCAGTAGTTTCCATCACCTGCAAGCAACTAGTGTTGGTTCCTTGGTTCCTGGTTGCATTACACTACTAAACTATACTACTTAATCACCACTTCTTATTACAATGGTTGCTGTTGAAGTTCCCACGGTGGTGCTTCCAAACTCCTCTTCCCAACAGAGGGTGCCGGTGGTTGGAATGGGTTCTGCACCAGATTTCACCTGCAAGAAAGACACAAAGGAAGCAATCATTGAAGCCATAAAACAGGGTTACAGACACTTCGACACTGCTGCTGCTTATGGCTCTGAGCAAGCTCTTGGTGAAGCCTTGAAAGAAGCCGTTGAACTTGGCCTTGTCTCTCGCCAAGACCTCTTTGTCACTTCAAAGCTTTGGGTCACTGAAAACCATCCTCATCTTGTTGTTTCAGCTTTGCGCAAATCTCTCAGGTGATCAATTCATTCCATTTAAGATTTAAAAGGTTAAATATATTTTTTGTTTCACCCTGAAAATTTGAATCAATTCATTCCAAAACTTCGACAGATATTAAAAGTATGTTGATTTAGTCTTTTAACCAAATGTTTTTAAGTTAAAAGTATATGTTAGAAGTACTATGTCGACTAGAGATAAGGCCAATTCATAACTAAGTGAGGCGAAAACTTCATTTGACAAGCAGGTTTTGTGGGGTTGAGTTAGACTTAAAGTCCACTTCTAACATAGTATCAGAGCCAAGTTAAAGCCTATCCTAACGAACTTTCTTGAACATTTTACCCGATATCGGACCGCTAATGGATCACCCAAATTTTTTATTCTACGTACGAGATGAAACGTCAAAATTTGATTAAAATGACTAAATTACACATATTTCTAAAAATAAAAAAACTAATTTGATAGCTTCATGTAAGAACTATTTGATTTTTACTTAAAGTTACTAAACATAAACATAAGATATAACTTTGACGCATTTTGCTTGAAATATAAATTGATAATTTTACTCACATGAACCTTTTGTGATGCAGAACTCTTCAACTAGAGTACTTGGATCTTTATCTTATTCACTGGCCTCTCAGTTCTCAACCAGGAAAGTTTTCTTTTCCCATTGAAGTGGAAGATCTCTTGCCTTTTGATGTGAAGGGTGTGTGGGAAGCCATGGAAGAATGTCAAAAACTTGGCCTCACTAAAGCTATTGGGGTCAGCAACTTCTCTGTAAAGAAACTTCAGAATCTGTTGTCTGTTGCTACCATCCTTCCTGTGGTGAATCAAGTAATGATTTTTGTTTTCTTTTCTAATTTCTGTTCACAAGAAAGAAGATTCATGATGAATTCATATTAATTTTTATTTCTTACTAAATAAATATTGCAGGTGGAAATGAACCTTGCATGGCAACAAAAGAAACTGAGAGAGTTTTGCAGCACAAATGGTATAATCATAACAGCATTTTCACCTTTAAGGAAAGGTGCTAGCAGGGGCCCAAATGAAGTGATGGATAATGATGTTCTGAAAGAAATTGCAGATGCTCATGGCAAGTCCATAGCTCAAATTTCTCTGAGATGGTTATATGAACAAGGAGTCACTTTTGTTCCAAAAAGCTACGATAAGGAGAGGATGAACCAAAATTTGAAGATATTTGATTGGGCATTGACAGAAGAAGATCATAGTAAAATAAGTCAAATCCATCAAAGTCGTTTAATCAATGGACCCACCAAGCCACAACTCAATGATCTTTGGGATGATGAAATATGAACTACTTCTTGGTGTTTGAAATCCATGTATGTTGTTAGTATGTATGAAGAGCTTTGGAACAAGCTCAGTTCACTTGTGTTGAGGTTTAAATAAGTGATTCTACTTCTTGTTTGTGTTGCACAATCTCTTCTCTCTTACTTTCTTTTTTTCTTATCAAGCTAACATGCATTAGTTAAGTATATTATTTATAAAATAAAATATTTTGATAACTTAATAGCCACTTAATGATCTACTTCTAGGGTTTATTTAGATTGAAATAGGAATGGCAAGATAAGGAAAGGAGGAAAAAGGAGTGAAAGACAATGTTGTAGTAAACTTGATTAATATGATAAAAAAATATTAAATAATATAATACATTATAAAAATACCCTTAGTTTAATTATAATAAAAATAGGTATTAATTAAAATGTAAAATGATTAATTATAAAGTAATTAATTTATAAAAATAACAATAATATTCAAATTTCTTTTATTAACGACATTTCACAAAAATACATGATTTCAAATAATGTAATTTTACATTTCTATATAAATTTAATTTATTTCATTATTGGTTATTTTTAAAAAATTACTAATATCAAACTAAGTAGAGTGATTAAAAATGTTTAGATCAAATTAAATCAACAATTGAACTCCGAAAAAGCTGCGAAAATGCAACCTCGCGGCATTTTCGTCTTCTCAACTATATCGGATTTTACTTCACCAAATTATCATTTTCTGAAACGACATTGAAATAATTTAATAGAAGGACAATTGAGTGATTTTAAACATAATTGAGATTAAATTTTAAATAGATACACTTTAAATATAATTAAGTTTAAATGGATTTGAGGATAAAGTTAAATAAAATTAAGATTAAATGGAGAACTTTCAAAATCCTAACACTACACTAAAGAAATGTGTTAATACAGAATTAAAAACTTTCAAGAACCAAAAACTACATGAAAAAAAAAATGTGATGATATAAAGACTAAAAAGTCTATTTAACTAAGAATATGAGCGACATCTCACTAAAATTTTAAAATTAGAATACATGTAAGTGTTATTTAATATAATATTAAGAGCTCTTTTATTACTAAAGATAATTTATATTTTTGCATGCTCCTTGCGGAGTTAATCATTAATAATCCGAATGGTAAATATGGATCAACTTCCTCTTCTCTTAACTTTTCTCGGTCCACTAGCTATATATCCTGGCGAAGTATTTAAAATCAAATCAAATTGACTTTAGAAAATAAATTAAATTGAAAATTGACCAATCCAAAAATCACAACTTTAGATTTAATTATATTTTAGTTTAACTATATGTAAAATTAATATATAATATCAAGAGACTCAATCTTCTCTCTCATATTATTGAATTATCTTATCAGATTAAATTTAGATTCAAATTTCAAACCAAATAAAGACGAAGATCACCATACACACCCCTAATGAAATATCATGTTATTTATAATGACATAGTTGCATATAAATTCATGCTACTGAACGATACTGATATTTGGCTTGTGTTAAGATTTCCCTTGAAAAGTGGCACGTAATTTGAAATTTTGAATGCACAATTCCCAATTTGTTCCATTTCAACTCAGTTTTCTGAGATCAGGTCATGGTAGAAATTCATTAGACAATGACAGAAAATCGGTATCCCATCCATACATATCACCACTTATCAGTTGGCATACAAACAAAATTAATGAATGTTATTTAGGGGCATCTCATGCTTATCAATCATACAAGACCGAGATAAATAAACAAAAAACGCACAAATCTCATGAATCATATGCAGATAAAAATCCTGCCTTCCAAACACATCAAAGTTCTATTTTCTATTGGACTTTATATCTGACAGTAAATGGTAAAATTGTGGAATTAATTAGATATCTCTAAGAGGTAGCTGGTAAAAAGATATACTGCATCCTGCAAGTGACCGGAGCGTTGATCTTCTGGAATGGGAGCACTGAAAGCAGTGTCAAAGCAGTTAAATTGCTCATCACGGGTTGCACCCTCACCAACAGATGCTAGCAGCAAATCACATATCTCGCTTGCCATTCTTGAATACACCACCCTACAAAATCAGTAGTAAACGTGAATATGGAGAATAAAGTGTCTCTAAATGGATGGTCAATCACACGGTAAATACAGTCAGTCAGCTAATGAAATAATGTGTCAAAACATACAGGTGCTGAATTTATTGGATTAAATATGTGTGGCTTGGATGATGTAAAACCAGCTTCAATAACACTAGCAACTAGCAAGTAAAACTTCAAATATACTAACTGTGTTATAATATTTTGTTTTTTTCGCTTTTTAAGTCCGGTAGCCAACAACAAAATAGTGTTGGATAAGTATATTAGTCGACCTATAAAATCAGAAACAAAGCTGTACCAACTAAAAACAGGTAAACAAGCAGTTACTGCAAACATTTTTCCATGAACCACAAAGGACAACGTATATACCTTGCGTCAACAGGTAGTCTGCCACCCCAAACAGCCAGGGATTCATTTAGCTGACTGACAAAATCCTGACAAGCAGCATTTTTACTTTCAAGAGAATCCTGAAACAAGAAATTATATGATTTTAATTGGGTCCTAATCTCTAGAAGTTAAGACCACAATGTGAATATTCAGTCTCCAGATATAGCAAAAAACATAACCAAATAAATAGAATGTATGACATGGATGTCAACCTCTTCCATAACAACTTTGCTTCATGAACCACAATCAACACAGATAGGAAAAATTCACAGCAGTTACTTAACTTCATAAATCACGTTTTAAAGCCTATTAGAAGATTGTACGGTGTAATCATTGCAACAACTAAAAGCATTTCAAATTACAAGGTAACAGGCATTATTGTCTTCTACCACTGTAGAAATTCATACCATCGCAATCCACAGTTCATGTCAGGATCACATTGCAACCATTCACATAAAAGATAGGGGGGATGATATTTACATACCAATTCGGTCATGGAATTGGGATCACCCTGAAGCGAGTTTCTCATCAAATAAAATGAAATGTAAATTCCAGCTCCCAACTCCCAGTTTTCAGTTTCTGATTTATGGTCCTCCATGGAAGTTGCTATACTCCATATCTCAGCATGTTTTGCTGCACAAGATATTAAATAAGTTATCTAGGACACACTTATCTGAAAATAAAAGGAACAAATCCAGTCATTTTCTGCTACTGAAAAGAAACAGTAATAAAACATTTTCCATCACTTTAAAGTAGTGATGATACAGGAACAGGGTCAACCATATCGTAATGAATTTTCATGTAGTTTTTACAGAGTTTTTCTTTTGGTGATAACAAATATTATTTGGTACTTCAAGGTTTTACTATGTGTTGGTTTTCCATAGTTACGACTTTGTAATTCTAGGGTCAGATAATATCTAGACTCTCTCTCATTGCTTTTGAGCTTTTATCATGAGTCAATTGATACCCAAACCAACGACAATTCCTATCAATCTCACCAAGACGTACAGCAGTGCTAGATTAGGTGTTATTTATGGTTGAAGATTATATGTATGGATCACATCCTTCAAAGTGAAAACATTGTTTGAGAGGATGCTTGGAGAAACAAGACAACCGGCATGGTCTTGTGACCATTACAGAAAGTAGCCTAGAGTCTGGGGTTGTCTCAAAGCACAACTGATTAAGTGTTCAGAAAGGAAGGCTGTTCAATTTAATTGATCAACAAATATACTGGTGTTTTAAAGGCTCAGACCTTATATGATGAACCTCTTTTGAAGCATACAATTTAAAATAGAAAACCTATGGCAATAATTGGAGTATCATTTAAGTTTCTTTTTATCAATCAGGAAGAACTTTCAGTGCAGCAATGACCAAATGGGCAATTATGTGAAGTTCAGATAATCAGTAATTCTAGCCTATGTATGATTCACAAAAATTGTATATGATTACTAGTAAAAGCTCTAAACAATATGCTAGAAATAATAAGGAAAATACACACACGACTTTAGTAGTGTTTTTACCAAGCAAGATACACACACGACTTACATTGCAAGAACAATCTATGAGCAACCGAAGTTATAAAAATAGTATGAGCTTTCTGCCAATATGCACACTGAAGAAATTGCTCAAGGGCTTTCGAGTGATCCTGATTGTAATTATAATAAGTTGCCTGCACCACCACAACAAAAAACATTCAGACATCAAGAAGAGTCGTTTAAAGAAATACCAAACTCTTCAACATTTAAAGCATTAGCATAACCAATTAATCAATATAGAATATCAGGACAACAATTTAATTCAGTTTTAGTCATATATTGATCACAATGAGTGCCCATGTGAATCTAATAAGCACTTTTTGTCCTATAACAAATATAAATCCTATGGATTTTAAAACTCTAGCCAAGTGAAAATTTCATATATATATATATACAAACTGAAATAATAATATAGTCAGAATGTACAGTATGCTTGCATAATAGAGCAAGAAGGGATGGAAGATTAATATAGGAACAGGATGAACCTCCAAATCTTCAATTCCCTTTGAATTCCCCCATTCCACCTTAATTTTCAGGAACACGAATTGTGTTATTTTGGGGAAATGATGGGAATGGTACCCTGATGTACTATTTCACTCCAATCTGGTTTTAAACTTCCACAAACAGGAACATATTCCCTTTCAGCTAATTCCTTTACATTTCGATCATTATCTATCATCCAAACATGGTACGAGAGACATGTGAAAATAATAAATAGATAAGAAAATATGATACATACCAGTGCCTCGTGCATCCAGTCCGTGGGAATGCCCAAATCCTCAATGAACTGTTGCTGAGATTCGTCTGAACTCCAAGTTTCACAGTATTGGAACAATATTTCTCGAATCAAATTTACATGAAGATACGGATAATCTTCACGAAGGGGCAAGTGAAGGACCACATATATGGCCCAATGACATTTCCCTAAGCACAATAGCTGAGACACAAATGACATGTCTAGAATATGGAGATCGTTCGAACTGATAACACCCACAGCTTCCAATACTGCACGTTGATGCCAAATCATATTATAATCAAGTGGATCTGGGGAGGAAGAGAATGCACTAAACATAGCCTTCAGAAAGCTGAATTTTGTCTCTTCATTGGCATGAAGAAGCATTAGATAAAATGAAATGTCAAAGTGCTTATCTGAGTTCCAACCGATAACCTCTTCTAATGTTCCTTCATCAATAAAAAGGGGAACAGGATATGGAGCTGTTCCCTCATCAAGAAAATGCTTGTAAGTCTTAAAAGCAATGGGTAATGAAGAGTTTGGTGGTAATTTGTACCACATTAATAAACCTAAGAACCTCCTCCAGTCAATTTTAACATCATGCAATGCATCATGAATATTTCCTGCCAGCAATTCATAGAGTCTCAATCTGTCCTCTTCAATAAAACTAAAATCCAGCCCTTTATTTCTCCAAATATCAAGTTGTCTTGCTATATCAGCGCGATTCACAGTAGAACCACCAGCCTGACTTAATAAACAAGCCAATCTCACATCTCCTTTGGACACAGCCAGTTGTACTGCCTCATCCAGTTGCCTCCCAGTCAGGAGTACAAAAATATGTTGCAGATAATCAGAATCATTTAGAGAGCTTATTTGATTTTGAACATGATAGGAAACACTCTCTCGCAACCAATAACTAAACTCTGCCCTCCTTATTAGAGGGAGTGCTTCTTGGTCGACATCTTGAGAAATTTCCTTTATATCCTGCATCATATCTTCCTCATTGTCAGCACCCAAAGATTCTACTTGACCTTTTTCTTCTCTATCAGAAAAAAGAACTCTAATTAATTCCCAGGTCATTACTTGGTGTGTCAGACCCAAACGAGTAGAGGAAGATAACCCAGGAACACTCAGTTGCCTCTCAATAAGATCACAGTACTGATGAGAAATCTCAGACAGGATCGTACGATTAGCTTCAAGCTTTTGAAGTTTCAATCTGCAGGGACCAATTTCAACTTCTTTCATCACATGATTTATTCCTTTGTGAAATTTTAATGGAGATACCAAAGCATGTTCGATAAGTTCCTCACTCACTTTTTTATTTTCATCCCTGACCACATTATCAAAAGCAACTTTCTCCAAATTGATGACAGACGATAACAGTCTGTGATCACCACTGCTTCCTACAGGTGCACCAGAGTGTACAAGAATGCCGTTTGGTCCCCAACCAACTCGAAATGACTTACCCATAAATAGACCAGCATCAACTATATTGTGAGCACAGTTTCCAGATACTGGAGTTTCATGTTTGAGATCAAGATTAAAACCTTGTGATTTAACTGTCCTAAGAGGCACGGCCTTATGCTGCTGAACCATCAAAATGCCTCCAGGAGAATTTGAATCAAAATTACCATGTTTATACTCAAGTAATGGAAATGGAGTTTTTCTTGGAACTGGTGGGGTGAAACGATGGTTAATGACGTGAGCAGAACTTTGTAATGGCCGTACATACTGCTTGTCAGAAGATGATTTATGACTTAAGTCTTCTACCTCTTCGTCATCTGGAAACATCAACAATCTCATTTCTCTCATCTTAACAGGATCAAGCCTAAGATGAGAAGGTAGAGAATGAGAAAGCTCAACTTCATTGGTATTTGATGGTGATTCTTTCCCAACATCATATACCTCAGCATCATCCATGACGATGTCTTCCTCATCATCATCTCCAAACCCAAATCTGCTGAAGTGTTCAACTAAGAATTTCCACTCACCAGTCACTAGATCAAAGGAAATAAATTGCGCTTCCTGTCTCTCTGTAATTTGTTTTAATTTTTTCACTATAACATCTTCCTTGCCCTTCATAGACTTCAATATTTCACTGTCTAATACCAAAACTACTTCAGCTGCTTTGTTAAGGCCCTGACCAACCGCAGGCTTATCATTTTCATCACTATATACAACTATCTCATGCCTGCGAAAGTTGACAATTTCATCTATATGTAACCCCCTCACATCAGTTTCGTTAAGATACCTGACATATCCATAACCAAATCTTCCAACAGTGAAATCAGAAACACGGCCGCAATAACCAGGTTCAACAAGCTCCCTGGCCACTAATTCCTTCAGAGATGGTTTGGTATAATAACCGCTTGAGTTCAATACAGGCAAAAAAGCTTCAGCTTCTGTCATGATATCAACGGACGGAGCAATGCAGCCTTTATAAACCCTTCTCCTCTTACAAGTATGCAGCAGCACGAATGAATCAGAGATGCCTCCAACGTCACATTCCATCACAAATTTAGGTCAAAGCAAAATCTGCCCATTGAAATTCGAACACTATTCCCTGACGTATTCTCTAAACAGAAAATAAAACAAAAAACAAAAAAAGGAGATTAAGCACATATGCCTGCAAGGTAAACTGGGTGCGGCATGTTCCCATATGAAACAATCCCAAAGCAAGCAAATAATAGCAAAACAAAACATTATGAACTATACAGGTATCAATTTACCTCTTAGGTTAACTTTTCAAAACGTGTCAGAAGATAAAAGAAAAAGAAAATGCAATATAGCTACACTACACAGTAGAGGTATTCACATTCATTGAATAAATTTGAGTTTAAGAAGATGCAAAACACGGATTGTTTGATTCAGCTGCCATCGGGATCAACCTTAGTGAAAGTGCGGCACAGCATATAGAAGTGCGGAAACAGAAGGAATGAAAAACCTAATAGAGTTCAGTAGCGAAACACAGTGCGTAAAGAAGAAGAGAGAAAGAAATGAAGTAGAGTGAAGTTGAGTAAGTCTGAGATGAACTCACGTCGCAGTAGGAGCAGTGGCGAGCAACCACGCCTGAGAGGGAATGGTTTAGCGGGATTGGGATGGAAAATTAAAGTTGGGCCTAGTTTTAATACCGTGAAGAAAAAAACGGGAATGGCTTTTTACACTCTCCCCAGTTCCTGATTTAGTCAATTTTCTTACTTAACATATAGAATAGATTAAACTATAAATACTTTATAACTAGTCACTCTTCCTTCTTAATTTTCTTACTTAAAAATATAGATTAAATTAAATTTAAAATAATTCATAAATTTAATTATTTTTAATTAAGTTTTTATTAAACTTTTTCTTAATGTTTAAAATATTTGTATTTTCAACCCAGTTCTTATGTATTTAATTTTTGGGTTAAATATTTTTTTCCCTCAATTTTAGTAAAAATTGGAATTAATTCATTCTGGAAACTTTGTCCTAATTTAGTGTCTCCAACTTTAGAATTGCGTAAATTTAATCTTTTCAAGCAAAATTCGTTAAGTTTATTTAACATTTAAACGTATTTCATGATAGCATTTGAGGTGTTTACACTGTTTGACACATTTTTGTTTCAAAATTAACTAAAAAACTATCATAAAACGCATTTGAAACGTCAAATAAACTTAACAAAATCTGATTAAAAGGATTAAATCCACTCAATTTTGAAATTGGAAACCAAATTAGGTCAAAGTTTTGAAAATAGACCAATTTCAATTTTACCCTTAATCTTTTATTAGACATTAAGAACGTAATTTCTTCTTGAAGATAAATTTACGATTATCTTATCTGAAATAACTTTTCATTTTATATTCTAAGGTATATAGTATGAAATATATATTTTTATTTTAAAATGCATAATAAAATATAAAATTTATATTGCAAATTATATATTCTGAAATACACAAATTTATATGGAGGTGCAGAATAAAATTATGGAAATTCAGAAAGAAAGAAGCTACCCAAAATAAAGATGCAGGAAGATGTGAGGGTTGGGCCGTATTGGGCCTAAGCCCATAAAATTCTCACCGCGAAAGGGTTGTTCTTCTCTTCCCTCTTCTTCTGTTTCCTTTTCCTATAAACCCTCTGGAGTAGCAATACCCGTGGCTGCTGCTGCTGTTGTGTGCATTCCTTCCGTTGAGTCGTTTCTTAACCGAAAATGATTTCCGCGATTTCGTGGGTGCCGAAAGGGGTTTCGAAGTCGGAGCCTATCGTCGCTGATCCTCCTCCGGAAGAGGAAATTCAAGAACTCATCGCCAACCACAAAAACGCAAGGTCCTTTAGGTTCCAACAAAATTTTAAATCTCATTCACTAATAAAACCCTGACATTCACTTTTTAATTTTGTTTATGTACAGTGAAGACGGTGACAATGAAGACGCCAACGATGAAGTAGTGGCGCAAGCATTAACAGTAGCGGCTGCAGTTGGCAAAGCTTCCACCGGAAGCACTGACGAAATAACCATTGCTTTAAAGGACCTTGACATGGACCATTACGATGACGAAGAAGAAGGTGTCTCTGTCTTTCTATCATCGTGTGACTCTATATTCTTCTATATGATTATTGATGTACCTACTATGCTTGTCATTTTGTTTAGGAATTGAGTTATTCAGTTCCGGAGTTGGTGAACTTTATTATCCGAGTAACGACATGGATCCTTATATCAAAGATAAAAACGTAAGTTTCAACACTTGGTCACTTTATGAGCATGGTGGTACTTCTTATAATCTTACGCTGTTATGATGCTTCAGGCTGATGATTCCGAAGATCTTGAAGACATGATTATTAATCCAACTGATTCTGTCATTGTTTATGCGTGTACTGAAGATGATGTTAGTCTTCTTGAGGTGAGTTAAATGTTTTTTGGCTTGTGAAGTCGAGTCATGGTATATTATACTGATACACTCTTGTACTTTGTTTACTATCCAAAAGGTTAACTTACCTCACGTTGCTTCCTGCACTGTAGGTTTGGGTACTCGAGGATGCGGAGTCCAATGAAAGGAACATGTATCCTCACCATAACATCATTATTCCAGCGTTTCCACTCTGCACAGCTTGGCTCGATTGCCCTCTTAACGGAGGAGAAAGAGGTTTAAACCATTGGTCCTTTGCACAATATAGCCCTCATGAGTATATTTGTGTTGATCAGATTGTTTGATTTTTTTGTGCAATTCAACTTTTCACCTTCCCCGGCTTACAACAATTAATTGAATTGAAGGACTCCTAGAAAAGGTGAAAATATAAAAAGCCTGAAGAAAAACTTGTAAACCATCTTAATTATACGATCTGATGATTCTATCTCCAAAGGTGAATTGAAAACATTGTAGATAAACGTTAAATTTCATCACAAAATAGTGAGATTAGTATGTGATGTTAACTTCTGTTGTGTGACCATTAATATTTTTTTTCAATGTTTGAGTAACTTTTTCGAGGTTTGAATTACCCAATTTGTGCTTAAAAATACTAGAGACCTGCTTGATGTCTTTGCTTTATTTTAGGAGCCTAATATAATTTCATTGTTATCACAGGAAACTTCATAGCTGTGGGTTCAATGGAACCCTCCATAGAAATTTGGGACCTTGACGTTGTAAGTGCTTTGATTTCATAAATTTAAGTTAGCTGTATGAAAGTTTCATACACAAAAAAGAGAAATCTTTTTTTGCCGAATACCTTTTAATTTTCATTTGTTCTCAGATTGATGCGGTGCAGCCATGTGTGGTTTTGGGTGGATTTGTTGAAGAAAAGAAAAAGGGAAAAAAGGTTAATTTCACTCCCCTTAGAATCACGTGATTACCAAAGGTTATGCTTTCAAGTCATTGTGTGTGTAATTGTTTCTGATAAAACTTTGTGTTTGTCTTTTTGTGATTCATGAATTTAACTTTTATTTGGGATCGCGAACAGCGTTTAGCAGGACTGAAATTACAGAGGTCTTTGCGCATATGAGGATTGAAGCAACAACTTTCAAAATCATATTTTTGCTTGTACTTTTTTGTAATACTTAATGTAGAACTGCTAGGAATACCCTTTCTTGTACGTTTCAGATTTTTGAACCCAATATGTTCGGCCATTTCTTATTAAAATCTGATTTCCAGCTTTGATAAGAATTTCATTTTCTTATTCTTCAAACTGTTTTGTTTCAGAAATCAATCAAATACATAAATGACAGTCACACTGACTCGGTACTGGGTCTTGCTTGGAACAAGGAGTACAGGTATGTAGAATTAAAAATGCATTATGCTTTTATTTCCTTTTCTTGATGTTTTCCTTTACACACACACACACACTCACAGATTAAGCTGCTTCAAGAGTTACTTTGAGAGCAGATGTATTAGTAGTTCCATTTCTAGTTGAAAACAACAAATTAGAATGACTCAAGAGTTACCCTTCATCCTCACTATTTGTTGAATCTAACTATTAAAGGTGATTTACTTGTTAAAACCATTATTTAGGCAAAATAAAGGGTGAAGATGAGGAATAACTCTTTTTGATTTACGCTTGGAGTAACTTGATTCCTTCTTATACATAGATACACACACCCACACACATATCTATATATTTTTTGTACTCCAATGCTTGATACCTCTCTTGACATTTATTCTTAAAAAAAGGAATATACTAGCGAGTGCCAGTGCTGACAAGCAAGTAAAGATTTGGGATGTGGTTACTGGGAAGTGTGATATCACAATGGAGCATCACACGGACAAGGCAAGAAATTAGCTAGAGTATAATTTTTTTTTTTATCATAAGGTCAATTCATTTTATTGATGAAATGAACTTTTTGTTCTTCATGTTTACACACTTTTGTAGAATTGTAGAACTTTGTGATTTAAAGCATCAATAGATTGAGGTGATTTTCACTGTACTATTATGTACTAAAGATGGAACGATTATGATAATATAGAACTTTGAATTAAATGAACTATTCAAAGAAGATATGTGTGGGTGTGAGACAAATTTACAAGTCTTTCTCGTGCCTTTGTTGAGCAATGCTCCACATTTTGTTAATGAGGGAAGAGATTTGTCTCTTATTTGAATCATTTAATGCGTTTTTATTGAATCGTCGGCTACTACTTTAAAATGACCTGATGTCTATTATTTATCTCTTGTACAGGTTCAAGCAGTTGCTTGGAATCATCATGCACCGCAGGTTCTTCTTAGTGGTTCGTTTGATCATACTGTAGTCTTGGTAATTATCCAATATTCCTTGATTACTCAGCATTTCTCTATTGTACTCTACCGTTGATTGCTTATTAAACTGTGCCCTTTGGTTGTACAGTGATATGCTGGCCTTCCTTTCTATTTAAAAATCAATGTATTACCTTGAAAATTTTGGTTCTTTTGTTTGAAATTTGTTTAGCTATCTAACGTTTATATCTATTACAATTTCAGAAGGATGGAAGGATGCCAACACATTCTGGCTATAAGTGGTCAGTCACAGCTGATGTAGAGAGCTTGGCATGGGATCCGCACACCGAACACTCTTTTGTGGTGTGTTATAGTTATTTACAAGGCCCGAACACTCCATTTTATCTTTTTTATAAAACATGGTTTTGATAAAACAGACTAGCTCTTTTTTCGAATTTTTGATAAAATATATTCCAACATTCTTTAGCTACTGACATTCAAGTGTGTGTGTATGATTATTTAATATTTATTAACCAAAAAAGGGTTTTGGGGGGTGGAAGAGGGGCCAATTCTTGATTTTTTATTTTGCGGATGAACAAGTATTAGTTAACTAATAGTTTAATTGTTCTGTAGGTGAGTCTTGAAGATGGTATTGTCAAGGGTTTTGATATTCGGACGGCCAAATCTGATTCCTCATCCGACCTAAGTTCAACTTTTACACTTCATGCACATGACAAACCTGTTTCCTCAGTATCGTATAATCCATCAGCACCTAATGTATGTGTTTTTAAGATTTGATTTTTGTGACCAATGATTATGTATTTTAGTTTAACTGTGTCATATTGAACGACTTTTTTCATGCAGCTTCTCGCGACTGGATCCATGGACAAAACGGTAATGGTGAAGTCAATTTTGTTAGTTTTCTGTATACTTTGCAGATTGAAATTCATCTTATCTAGCACCTATTATTTGTCACAGGTAAAACTTTGGGATTTGTCGAACAACCAACCCTCCTGCGTAGCATCTAAATCTCCTAAAGCTGTACGTTTCTTTCTTTTTTTATCTTTTCTTTTTCATTCATTTCTAATGGGAAAGTTTCTATGAATCATAATATATTTATTAATTGGGAACTGATGACATCTTTTTATGGTGTTTCTTAGGGTGCTATCTTTAAAATCTCTTTCTCAGAGGACAATCCCTTCTTGTTGGCTATCGGAGGCTCAAAGGGTAAATTACAAGTAAGTGAAAAGGGGCGATTAACAATACTTTCTTGCTCTTTATTTGTTCTCTGATTCTGTGTGAAATAATTGTTGTAACTTATGATTTGTAGCTATGGGACACCTTATCTGATTCTGGCGTCGCTCGAAGATATGGCAACTACAACAACAAGAATAAATCGCAATCTGGTCCTTGAGATCATAAAGAGTTTGTCTTCCTGTACTGCTCAAGCTGTGCCGCACAAATCAATTTTGGGATTCACTGCATATTTTCTAGCGTTGTTTTTCGTGTCCATGTAACATGTATGTACTAACCGATATGAATGGGTGGTTCGACATAATTTTATTTTGTGATTCCAACACTTCTCAGGTATTAGTTTGGAGATCTTTTATTTTTGGTGAAAAGCCAAATAGAAAATTACTAAGACATGCTTTGTTTTACTTTTCTGTTTTGATGATGTACATAAAAATGATTGTTTATGGAAATTCTTGAGATAAAATGATGTTGTTGGATTAAATGTCATTTGCATCAGTAATTACATAATTATAGGTTGAAATATTGACTTGATTTTTGCTTCCTCTTAATTTGAACAATTACTGGCCTCGTACTTGAAGATTCTTTCTCACTACATGCAACAACATATAAAAGGCAGCATGTGAGGTTGTATCGAGTGCAGTGCGCTTGTCTAAAATCAATCGTGGATTAGTTCTGCCGAGACATTTTCAAGGACAACTCAGGATACTTTTTATTCTTTGTGGTCACCCATTTCTAACATTGTTTATCAATATTTTGGTATGAACAACTTATATATGTATTTTTGAAATATTCAAGAGTGAGTACATGCTAATTTATTACGGAATTATAAACAGTGCTTTTTAAAATTAAATAAATTGATTTTAGTATTATATAAAATAAAAACGTATATGATTTTGTGACTTAATTCAATATTTAATTAAAATATATATGCTCTTGTAGTCCCTCTAATTGTTATATTTGTGTATTTATATGAATTTAAAATAAAATAAATATATTTCTTCACATTCTCACGGAACAAGGTGTAGTATTGTCATTTGACAGTTAACAGCTTAATCACACCCTTTTTTGTTAATAATTAAGTTTATTATTGATTTGACAAATACCTAAAATATAAGTAGACATGCTGCTCATTTATTATTTTCTGTACTAATTGGTCAAATTTATAATATTTTGGTACTACTTTTCGAGCGTGGCTTCATCTTTCTCTGTAGTAGCTATAATATTTACTGGGTTAATGATACTTTAACATCCAAAACTTTTTTACTCTGATTGGATATTATCTTTCTGTACAATTTACTTTCTCTTTTTTCTTTACAATTACAAAAATTCACTTTTGTTGGGGCCATTTTAATTTTGAAATAAGTTGTCAAATAGTAGTCGTTGGTATCAAAGAATTTTTTCCTATTTACACTTGACACGTTAGCCCTTTATTAGTTATAAGTTTTATTTTAATACTTTAATTTTATTTGTTCTATCAAAATAATCTGTAAATCTCTCTCTAATATGTTAATCACTCTTTTTTCATTATTATCAAAACTGACACTGAGGTTTTACTTTGAAGACTTGTCAAAGTCTCACTATGTCTTCTGTATTTTTCTTCATATATTTATAATGAACTCATCAATTAGTTCATTTACATTGAATTTAAAATCTGTCTCTTCCACAAGGCTTTCATATTTATTATACTTAGAGATTTACAACTTAACTATATAAAATTAATTTCCTATTACCATAAACTTTAAATAATTCTCACCCTCATTACAAAGATAGCATATGCATAATGTTGTGTCAACCCAAGTCTCTTAAGATGAACAAGTAGGAGCTTTCCCTGTAATTTTGGGTTTGACATTAACACATTTAGCAACTATTGGAGCTCCATTGTATGCAAGAGAAACATCACTTAGTTCCACACCTTCACATGGTACACTTTTGCTACATATAAGAGTCACTCCTTCCTTTCTTTCTGAAGTGCCCCTAATGTTCTTGAAGGTAACCTTCCTTATCTTTACTTTTGATGGAATCTAAATCATTACAACAATACACAAAATAGACACAAAAACACACCAAAAGATCAGTGGTTTAATTTAAACAATAACAATTCCACCATGATTATAAAGATTGTAATGAATAAAGACTTCTAAATTAACTTGGGTATAAAAATAGAATTAAACATGTCTTTAGTTCCTAAACTGTCGTTAAAGTGAAATGTATTACTGTTCTAAACTTTTATACAATTTGGTCTTCAAAGTTTAAAAATAATAGTTATAGTCCTTTTAATCCAACTAAGTCCAGTGTGTTTCAAGATGACATTTGATACGTTTCAGACAGAACAAAGAGAGTTTCAGACGGATCAAATGTCACTAAACTATCGTTTAACAAACCCATCTATTTTAATTTAGGGACCAAAATGAAAAAAACTTTGAGACAGAGACAAATTCCAATTTTACTTTCAAGTTTAGGAACTAAAAACATATTCATCTCTAGAAAATATGTACCTTTTTGGAGCATCGATTCCAAGGACAATACTCCTGGTCTATGATCACCGGGTGCAAGACATTAACCATAGTAATATCTTCAAAATGTATATCACTTACAGTAGTAGCACCTGGAGTGCTAGGCCAAGTTTTGATCCTTACACCATTATCTGTACCTGTCATAGTACAGTTCTTCACTAAAAGATTTTCAACAGGTTCTTCTTCTGTGAACTTGCCAAGACTTCCAACACTAATGCCATGACCAGGTCCACAGTTTACATTTTTGATAGTTACATTTCTGCTACCATCACCTAATGAAACACAGTCATCTCCAGTAGCAATGTTGGAGTTAAGAACTTTCACATCAGTTGATCTTCCAATATGAATTCCATCAGTGTTAATGCTGGTTTTTGGAGCACTGATGTGGAAGTTATCAAATGTGAAGTTGTTGCATCCAAGAACATGCACATGAAAGTTTTTGCTGTCCTTAGAAGTTATATCTCGAACTATGGAATTGTTCAGAAAATTGAAGCCAAAATTCTGCATACACAAAAAAACTCAACTCATTAGCTTTTATTAAGTAAAGAACTTTAAAACTGACTCAACCCTACAAAATCGGTCAGAAAATATTTGTTTACCAAGGAATGCCTCTTACAGTTCTGGTGTGTTGCTCTACAGTTATTATTCCAAGCAAGTGCACCTTGACCATCAAAGGTACCTTTACCAGATAAGGTGAAATAGTTAACATATTCAATTTTGATCCATTCATAAGCATCTTTGAGTGCATAAGGGTCTTTTGGTGCTTGAATTGTGCCATCAACCTGAATTTCTACTGCAGCTTTGCAAGGACCTTTCACTTTTACTGCATTCATCTTGTGTGTTCCACTTGAAATAAGAATTTTGCTTGCACTTGTTGATGCACATGCTTCTTCCCAAGCTTTTGTGAAAGCCTTGAGACAACACAAATTACAAAATCAAACACAGTAATAGTAACAATAACAATGAATCAGTAAAGTTCAATATTTAGCAGTAGTAGTTTTTTTACCTGTGTTATGTCTTTATTTATGCCAAACTTTTTAATATCAATCACTTTTGATTGAGCTGTACAAGAAAAAGTTAGCAGCAATAACAGAACATTTGCTACCATGTTGTTCTTGCTGAACTCTGTTTCCTTGTACTCTTTACTTTGTATTGATGAATGTTGTTAACAATCTTTGTGGAGCACTATTTGTATTGCAGACTTCTGTGTCAAAGTAATCTTGTTATTGTAGTTGATTTCGGGATTATAAATGACATTGATTGTAATTTAAAGAATTTTTGTAACTGATATTCTCTGCATCTCCTGAACTTATGGGAAACATAAAGATTCTGTCTTTATAACATCTTTATTTTCCGAAACCAAAATTAGAGTACATATTTGCACAAAGTATTGTTTTATGACGTACAATAATCTTATTTTTATTTTAGTAATGTTTAAAAGGTATACTCATAATTCAAAATTGTTGTTATATCAATTGCTATTATTATTTTTATCTGCATCAAATATATGTACTATATCTGTATGCGTATGATATATGTCCCAATCATATCTAATTAATGTGTATGATATATATGATATGTGTATATCTGCTTATTATATCACCATTTTAAAGACGTATTATATCTAATATCCTGATATGTCCTGATATGTCCTGATATGTGTATATTTGCTTATTATATCACCATATTATTAAATATGTGTTATATATGGTATGTGATATAGTACCTGTGTAACTGATTCATTAGATGAAAGAAATTTATCTTAAAAACAATCCAGCAAAAAAATAGAAATGAGTATTTATTATTAAATAAAAGTATTTTCAGGAGATATTTCATTATCTCATCTCATTCTTATTCATAATCCTCTATAATAACCATTACCAATTTAAATTAAATCTTAAATTTTGAGACGCTATTTCAAATTAAGAAATATAAACATGATATATATATATATATATATATATATATATATATATATATATATATATATATATATATATATATATTTTGAGACGACAGATTTGTATGAATGAGAAGATTAATTTTAGGTGGATAATTAATATTTAGTATTATGTAACTAAAAAAAATGTCATATAGTTTTAAAAAAGTCTTAATTTTCAAACAGTAAATCTAAAATAACTTATTTTTATTCTAATAGTTTATCTTCTTAATCCAATGGTTGAAACCCCTGTCTTATTTGTTGTATAATAAAATAAAACATTTTGTACTAATAATAGAGACATCTCTTATTATATAATTCTTAAATATGTAATTTCACCATTATTTATTACAAATTATGTTTTCCTGTGTATTTTTATTTTGAAGAATGAATTATATTTAAGAAAAATCTCGTTATGTACAGGAGACTTTCTCCACGATACATAGTTAAATCTCGTTGAATGCTGTTTAAATTTAAATGATTTATCGTGATCCTTTAAAGTTTTAAGCAGCTTCCAGATTATTTAATCGACCAGTTCAATAAATGGTAAAAAGAAAATAAAGACATATTTTTAATTTTAACGATAAATTTATTAATACTAATAGTACTATATTTGCTTTTAATATCACGTATCACCACATTCTTACATGGTATGAACAAGTTTCACAGTCGCAGGGGTTGCACTTGTAGCTAACATTGCAAATTTTGATGCCCGAGGGAACCTTAGGAAGCTTATTACTAGTATGTATGTGTTATAAGAGTTAAGAGTAGCAATATTAATGGGGCTAGTTTGTGTTTAACATGTATAATTTTTTCAACCACATATTTATCGATGATACAGCTACTCTATTAGTATAGGATTGATAACATTCTCCACAGTAACTTTAAGGTGTATGAAGAATGTTGCCAGGGATTCAATTCCTAACTATGTGTATGAAGAAAACTAAATCAAAAGACACAATTTAAATTTATGGAAAAAAATTAATCTCCTATCAAACAGCTGGGGGATATCTTTAGTGGAAAACCAAAAAATATTATCTTCAACATTCAAATCATAGGACATTACACTGGTAGAAATCAAGCATGGTGCCATCGAGGGTGCAATTTCTTGGTGTTAAGATCCAAACAAGAGAGCACTGCCTCTGTTAGTCAATGTCTGTCTGCTACTTTGGTGAGTGGATCACAGTTGATACATTCCTTAAAAGTAATTTTATGGTCTTCGCAATGGAAACAGGGAATGAATAAATTATACACACTCAAAGTGTTTGTATTTCAGCCACCAATGGCCATTGAGGCATGAATTGACGAGGGAAACTAAAAAAATGAATCATGCAAACTACTCCAATGTGTTAGTATTTCAGCTAGAAATGGTTAAATGGACGTCCCTCTGTCCTTCTTCTCACGTGTTTTTCTGTTCAACTGACTTAGAATATATGCAAACAATAAAACAAACACAGATGCACATCATCACTCGTCTTATTTCTCGAAACGTAATTAACTAAGGTCTTAGTGAAATATGTTCAATGAGTAACTTCCTGCTATGATGACCAGTTAAAAATGAAAAAGAAAATAAGATCCAACAAGGATAGTCTCTGAGGTATAATTGAACACGCAACCATAACTCAAAGAAACTTAACACCAGCATCCCTTAGAGAATCAATAACCGCTTTAACCTTACCATGATATTTCTGCTCTCTCTTCAAGTGAACAGAAACAGCAGGAATGTCCTTGAGTAAAAGGCGTTCGGCTAGAATCTTCCCAATCTTTGCAGCTGCAGCCACGTCGCGAGTAGTTTCCAAGCTTGATCTCAAGGCTTTCTCCTGTGAGCTTGCAGAAGAGGCTACAGTAGCAGTTGGGGTGTGAATCACCTGGGCACTCACATACTTGTTGGTAAAATGCATCTTCAGAACATAAGGTTTGAGAAAATTTATAATCCTGGGAGGCCTCACTGGGGGTGGAATAACCATATCTGTTTTGAAATATAACCCTTACTGGTATAAGCATATAACTTTCAAAAAGAAAATCACTTTTTCGTGTCATTTCTTCTGACAAAACAAATATAACTCAAGAAACCAACAACCATCCCAAAAAAAATATCAACTCTCAGCCACATTGGAATGTTCTATACAAAACAACAAGCCAAGCATTTCAATGTATCTACAGAATATAAGTTAATTCCAATATCTGGCAAAAGCAGAATTCAAAATATCAACTAAATATAACTTTTTCCCCTTTTAACATCCCTCCATTCAACCTAATTTCAAAAACAGCTGGAACTACCCCAAAACTGAGATTAGTTAAAAGCGTGTGTGAGAGCCCAAAATTTGCGATATGAAAGGGTAACCGAAAAGGGAAAAGCAAGACTGGCGAGACAGAGGTAGGAGACGAACTTGAGGCAGTGTGCTAAAGATGAGGAACCAACAAGCGAAGCCGAAAACATTTAAACGTTAAAAATGAAAAGAAGCCATTTCTCTGAAAATATTACATTGGGAACTTTCATCAAACAGTTGAGAGTCAAGGTAGTGGGCATTGCTTAACGGGTTAAGCAACGATTATAAGAAACGGAAGCAGACGCAGTAACACAAAATTTGAATTGAAAAGAAAAACATGGAAACATACCTGAGGGCTCAGAGAATCAGATCCAAGTAAGAGATTTCAGCAAAACACAACACAAGCGTAAGAGTCAATTACCCTCGCTCGCGCTCTGAAACTAATACTTCATATTTTGTCCGCACAGAAAAAATTTTTTTTTAGGTAACTGCTCATAATAAAATAAAACTATATATATAATACAAAAATAATAATAATAAATACTTCATATTTTGTTATCTTTACATAATTAAATTCTAGTTTTGTTCATAACATATTAAATATATTTCGTTACTAAAGCTTCTCTTTATAGAAAACAACTATCACATAAATGACAATAAAGAACTTACACAAATGGAGATAGATTATGAAACATAATCACATTTGACCTAAAATATATCAAAATAAAATCTAAAATCCAAAAAATAAATAAAGAAAGAAAATAATAGTTACACATTAAATTAATAGTTACACATTAAATTAATCAAATGCATGACATAAGCTAATTAAATTTAAATAAATCTACAAATAAAAAATAATAATATTTCGTATGGTGTCCTCCACCATAATTCATTTTATTATACTAAACAAAATATATCTCAATCATCTTAACTAACCATGTATTTACAATGAGTTTAAGCACATCTCGAATAATAATTATTTAATTCATATAAACAAAATCTTTTAGAAGAATTATAAAATATTATATAAGAGAACAACATTTAATTCCCAGTATAAAGTTTTCATTTTAGACTTAAAAAAAATAGACAAATTTTTTTAGCAGTAATATATTTTTCCTAAATTGATTATAAAATTGATTACAAAATTAGCACTAAGAAAAAATATTTCAAATTTAAGAAGAATCCAAATGCTAAAAAGAGCACGAAACCTACCCAAAGTTAAAATCGGATGTAACAATTTTTAACTCTTCAAATACAATTGAGGCACTAATTTATATATGCTTAAAAAAATCGCAATATCAACAATTTGATTTAGATTCAATTTTCCATCACAACTCAAATTCAAAACAATCATTAGAGTGTTAACTCTATTTTTTTTTTATTTATAAAATTTTGTAACCGAATCAATATTTTCTACCAAAATTTTAAGCATAAAGCATACCACTATACAAAATAGTTTATTTTTATTCACCAAGTTAATATCTACTCAATTATTGTATTATCATTTTACACCCACATTCCAAATCAAATTGAAATAAAGTAAATAATCAACTTCCCTTATCCAAATAGTTTACAACCCATGAATCCAAATCACCTATAAGATTTAACTCCAAGAAGAACCAAAATTTCAATAAAAAACAATTCTATAAGTTAAACGAGACAATCAAATAAATTATAGAGAAAAATACTACTAAAAAAACTCACAAATTTCTTGTCAATTTTGTTTTAAAAAATATTTCGTAGGAAATACTTATAAATTTTGTTGAGAAAAAAAATTTACAAGAAATTGGTATCAATTTTTTGCAAAATATTTTGTATAAAACACTTTTCGCAACAAATTTTATAAAAAATACTTATAAATTTTATAATTTTGTAGGAAATGATTATCCACGAAAGAATTATTTATTAATTAAATTTTTTAGAAAAATGGCAGAAAAAAAAAATCTTTTCTTGTAAATTCTTTTAACAAATTTATAAACAAAATTTATGTAATATGAGAATTTATAATAGTGAAAATAAATTACAGTCTTTAACTTGTTACTATTTACAAGATACAACTTAATAGTAAAAGAGTTTAACGTTATAATCAAAATTAGAGAGTGAAAAAAAAAACACATGCAAAACTTACGTTTCATGAAAGAATAAATATACTTATACCTTGATTAAAAGATAAATTTAAGATTATATATATATATTTCGCTCTCAGATATTTTTTAATGCTTATCGTACGTAATAAAATATTTCTACTTATAATACACTAAAAATTAATCATGAGCAATTATTTTAATCCAGTAAATTTTGTCACGTATTTATTTCTGGAAAGTGTACAGTTTAAATAATAAATTCCTTTTACTTTGTGAATAAACATCATCATTAACTCAAAACACGTGTTAATGCTAATTAAAATTGCGAGATTAACGTGATTTCTCTTTGAAACCCCGAACATCATACCAAGTCAACGGCAACTTTGTACAATCCCTTATTTTCTGACATGTTTTAATTTTTGTTTACTAAATTAATTAGCTAGATGTATTTATAATTTGAAACATCCAACCAAAATATACAACATAATAATTAAAAACATAACAATAAGAAGAATTATCTAATTTAAATTGGAATTAATAACCCTGCACCGAAACAATTAAAACTTATTAATAAGTTTGGTGCCTGAATTGTTATTAACACCATAACACGTGTTATTAAATTTATATAGATAATAAAAAACAATTACTCTATCATATCATCATTCAATAACTTTCAAAATATGTATTGTAAATATCAACATGCTTATTAGTGCATGATTCAAATTTAGTATAAGAAACTGTTTTACGTTGTTAATATATTTTTTCCGATCTAAATATTAAAAAACGAGAAGAAAAAAAATAGTTATTAAAAATCTCTTGTTTTCTTTTTTATGGAAATATTTTATGACAGATTGTTATATACATGAATAATAAAAAATAATATTAATAATCTTGCTATTATTTGAAAGTAAACCCTAAATTGAGAGAAAATGCAGGGATGCGTGACGTTTCCTTCAGCTTCCTAATTACTATTACTTTCTATTTTCTGTTTTATTATTATTATTAATAATAACATTATTATTATTTTCTCCCTCTGTCAATAACTCACCTTCGTTTTCTCGTGCCCAAAATAACCGTTTCACACATTCTACGCACGAACACATGCATAATAAAAACATGCATTCCCTCATTCCACATGCAAAACCCTAATTGACATTAACATCTTCACATCATTCGATCAATCGATCGATCCATCAATTGGGAGTCATGAAGAAAGCTCTCTTCAAGCAAAAGCCCAAAACGCCGGTGGAGCTGGTGCGCCATGCCCGAGAACTCATCCTCTTCGTCGAGTCCAAAACATGCACGCGTGAAAGCAAACGCGAAGAGAAGGTAATTGCTATTTCTTTCTTTCTTTAATTAATTAATGTCTTCCTTTCGAATTTCGTGCCTTCGCTGTCCATTCATATTCCACGCTCTTGATTTGATCGAGTTTTTCATCGTTGCCAGAAATTATAGACATTGTGACGAAAATGATGATGTGTTTTTTAAATATGTATTTAAAATGAGTTGCAGCTAGCAGAGCTAAACAAAACGATACTGGAGATAAGGACGGCTCTGTACGGAAACGGTGAATCAGAGCCGAATGCCGACGCGTGTTCTCAGATCACTCGCGAGTTTTTCACAGATGATACATTTCGGATTTTCATTCTCTATCTGGGAAAACTCAAACTCGGGGTAACCATTTTTAACGGCGTATATAATTTCTTTTTTGACAAATTTATAAGAATTCATTTATACAGGCTCGCCAAGAAATTTCTTTTTTACTTCTATTTTCTTTTAACAAATTTATAAGAATTAATTTATACAGGCTCGCCAAGATGCAACGCATATAATTGCAAACTTGCAACGGCAACGAGTTTGTTCGACAATAGTTGCTTCTCAGTACCTAGAGAAAAACTTGGATCTTGTGGGCATGCTCATTTGCGGGTACCAATTCTTGTATTTGCACGTTGAAATTTTCTGTTTTTATTTCTTAGTTTTTGCGCGTTGGATAAATGTTTAATTAACAAAACTTTATTTGATTAGTTATGACCAAGAGGGTGACGTTGCTTTGACGTTTGGTGCGGTTGCAAGGGAGTGCATACGCCACCAGAGTGTAGCAAAGTACGAATTCCAAACTTATATGTTAATTAATTTCATATAAGATCATAATATTATTCATTGTTCGTATAATAGGTATCATACTTAGTTGTTATACATTTCCGTAGATTAAAAGTATATACCGAAGGATCATACATGGATTACCTTGAAATTTTACTTTCCTGTTCCTCTTCTAAATTCTAACTAGTTTTATTTGTGTTTTCCAGATATGTGTTGGAATCAGAAAACATGAAGAAGTTCTTTGAGTACATTCAGATACCAAATTTTGAGATAGCATCCGATGCTGTTGCAACTTTTAAAGTATGTTTATGATACGATATTTTCCAATTTTCCTTCTCAAAACTCAACACATTTTTACCATGAAAAATATTTTTACTAATAAAATTGTTCATAGTTTTTCTGTTAAACGAATTTTTCATATTTCATACAATTCTTTTGTAAATTTTTTCTTAAATTTTCAAAATTTCAGGAAACATTTACAGAAAAACAAAGTTGTAAAACATAAAAGATTCGGATAATGTTCCATGTTTATACGACAGAGTAGTATACGGACAAGTATAATTAGATATAATCATTTAATAACTTACTTGCATAATAACTATAATAATGTTTCATTATTAAATTTTGTTGAGTCATGTATATATATTATTATTATATTGTTAATACCAAATATAGATGGTGCCAAAGTACCATTCTTGTTTATATATATTATTGTATATTATATAATACATTTTACTGTTCTCCAAGTCTACACACTGCAATAAGGGCCATATATATATAAGAATAAATAATATCTTAAGCCATCTAAGCTTATATATTGATTTGAATGTATCTGTGCAAGAATTAAGTTTGAATTTGGAACTAACTCTGAGTTTGGAGCTTTATATAGACAGGTTTGGGCAGCTAAAGTCGTATCACAAATAGAAATTTGGTTTTAATTAAAATGTTGTTATATCATATCTTTCTAATATAGTTTTTAGTACCACTATTTTGCTCTTTCGACAAATTCATTAAAATGAAATTAAGCTGATCCATTTCCTTAACTGATAACACAGGAGTTATTGACAAGACATAAACCTACAGTTGCTGAATTTCTTTCAAAAAATTATGACTGGGTAAGTCCGCTACACAGGTTTACAAATTCATTAGAATCTATGTCAGGCACATGGTATATATGTTTTTATCGTCTGCAAATATTAGACAAATGTAAAAGCAATCAAGGCTATCAAAGAGGGACAGAATTCCCCCTATCACTGTTTTGTCATCCAACATATGCATGCTAATTAAGAGTTTAGTTAATAACTTCAACCTGATTTACAAAGCTTCCACTTGTCATGAGTTCTGCACCTTATAGTTGATATCAACATGCGTGATTGTAAGGCATATGAGCCAAAAATCAATTCACTTGGAGTCTATTTGACTAAATATGAAGTCATTTTCTTTTCACTGTCAACAAAATTATTCTACCATGAGTAATTTTTTTGTTTTATCCAAAATTTCAGTAGCGTTATAATTTTATGTTCTTTAGATGTATTAGTTAAACCGTTTTACTCTCTGCCTGTCAGTTCTTCCAAGAATACAACTCTCAGTTGCTTGAATCCACCAGTTATTTCACAAGGCGGTACGCTATCAAGGTAATTATTTCTTCTGCGATTGATTCTTTATGTCCCAAGTTCATTTCTACTTCGTGTCATTTTTTTGGTTTGTATTTGAAATAACAGCAACTGTCCATTTTAATTGTTTGCACTAATCACAAGTGTTTTTTTATCCATTACACCACTGCAAGAAACTTGTATGTATAAAAAGAAATTTGGCTTTTTTGATAAACAATTTAATTAAAGGATAATTAATTCATTACGTGAGACTTATAAGACTGAATAAGCTTAATTAAGCATAAATCATAACCAGTTTACTTAGTGTTAATTTCGGGACCGTCCTAATCATAGTATATCAAATATGTTACAGTTATTGGGGGATATGTTATTGGATCGCTCGAATTCTTCTGTAATGGTTCGGTATGTGAGCTCGTTGGATAATATGAGGATCCTCATGAACCTCCTAAGAGTATGCTTTCTCTTATACTCACATTAATTTTTCAGACCTGCAAAACGTAAAATAGAAGTACTAATATTTTTGTTCACTCCTTTTGTTTTGTCTCAATTTTCAGGATTCAAATAAGACAATTCAATTGGACACCTTCCACGTTTTCAAGGTGTGGAATAGAGAGAATGTTTATTTCTTAGAGATTTTTTATTGTAATTTGAGCTTTGAATTTAATTGCTGCAATTTCTGGTATTGACAGCTATTTGTTGCAAATCAAAATAAGCCCCCTGAAGTTGTGAGCATCCTCGTCACAAACAAACACAAGCTTTTGCAATTTTTGGAAAACTTCAATTGCGAGAAAGGTATAAAGATCTTGCATCACTTCAATGTATGGTATTTCTATTTTGAATTTGTGTCGTAAGGTAACTCTGTACTTAATGTTTCAGCGGACGACCATTTTCAAGCAGATAAACAACAAGTAATTAGCGAGATAATCGCTCTTCAACTCAAGGATCAACCATGCAAATCTTTGGACAATTGTGAAGTTCCATGCTGAATACTTCGTGGCCAACATTAATCATGTTCTACTTTCTCCAAGTCCCAAATTTCTTATGTGAAGTTTCTTTGGGTCGTGGTTCTTATTTCTTTTGGGCACATGTGATATTCTTTTGGAAGAACTAAATATAATTTCGACCTAAATAGAACATTGGATTTTGCCTAACTTATTATTTGGATTATTTGTTTGTTTAATTTTCATTTTCAGTTATATTTATATTATGCGTTTCTGTTGGCCCACCCAAAATGTTTTTACTTGGGTTACTTTGGGCTTGCTTGAATTACATTAACGTCTGGAACTAACATTTGTACTGAGATCTGAATATATTTTCGGGATGACATCAAGATCTATGTTTTATATATCCTTCCATTATGTACCAACAAACTATGTTTACTATTTTTAAAATTTGATATTTTCGACATAGACAGATTATGTTGTCGTTGATAATCCTTTTATTCGACAAGAATACAATATTCTAGGAATGCCTACTATAATTTTGGTAGAAATTTGGGAATTAGACCGTTAAAAAATGGGCATTTTTCCAACCCCGAAACATTTAGCATTTTAAAATTATACCACATAATTTGGTTCCACCATCAAACTTAGAGATAAAGATGAGTGAACATTCTTATCTTTTGCTCCTCAAAAGCAAACTTTATGGTAAGTCAAATTTTCTGAAGTTGAATGATTATGGCATAGCTTCAAAGCCAAGCACACTATGCAGACATAAACATACTGTATCTGGCGAACAACTACAATCAAAAAGGGGTAGCCGCACTAGATCGACATCATAATATCTCGTTTGATACAGCATATTACAAATTTTTAGACCAATCACAATGTCCCATTTCTACCAAACGCACATATATACAACATTGTCTTCCCTTCAAAGTCAAGCACCAACAACATTTTTCCCACGTCAAGGAAAAAGAAAGTAAGCACTAACGTTTCTCACTTATTACGTGCTCAAAATCCATAATTGCACCCTTAACACATCATTACAAAACACAGCATCGTTAACAAAAGAACTGAACCATGAACCATTAATTCTCTCCCTATCCATCACTTACTCACTCCAATTCTCCCTCCATCTACGCCACCATGCTTTTTCTTTTCCTCTCCCTTCTATGCTCCCTTCCCCACATCGCATTCTCATCCCACTGCACCGTCGAAACAGCCACGAAAACGTTCCAAAAATGCATGAACCTCCCAACCCAACAAGCCTCCATAGCATGGACATTCCACCCTCACAACTCAACCTTGGAACTCGTCTTCTTCGGAAGCTTCATATCACCTTCTGGGTGGGTTGGATGGGGCATAAACCCCACATCACCGGAAATGACAGGAACACGTGCATTAATAGCTTTCCCCGACCCAAACTCAGGCCAAATAGTTCTTCTACCTTACATATTAGACCCCACAGTGAAGCTCCAAAAAGCTCCACTGCTCTCTCGCCCTCTTGACATCCACCTCCTCTCCTCCACCGCCGCCATGTACGGCGGAAAAATGGCCACCGTGCACAACGGCGCCACCATCCAAATCTACGGCACCATGAAACTGCAAACCAACAAAACGAAGATCCACCTTGTTTGGAACAGGGGACTTTACGTGCAGGGCTACTCCCCCACCATTCATCCAACCACCTCCACCGACCTGTCTTCCATTGCCACCTTTGACGTGTTGTCGGGATCCTCTGCTCCTCAGCACACGGATCTCACCATGCTGAGAGTGATCCATGGCACCCTCAACGCCATCTCCTGGGGCCTTCTCCTACCCATCGGAGCCATCACCGCACGCTACCTTCGCCACATTCAAGCACTCGGACCCGCATGGTTCTATGCTCATGCAGGTCACTCTCATTGCTCCATCTCAATTTCACCATTCATATCAGTAAAATAAAAGTTCAAATAAGACTACCCTTTTACACTAAGGATTCAAAATTAATTTTTGCGAGTAAATAGAAGTGAAAGACTGCGTTTTTTCAGTTACTTTTTGTTTTTGCCATAAAATATATGATTTGTGACAGAAACTTTGCTTGATGGAGAAATGCATGTAGAGTGAGAATAATTAATATGCATGATGCAGGAGTACAACTGTTTGGTTTCGTTCTGGGGACGGTGGGGTTTGGCATCGGAATCCGGCTGGGGCAACTGTCGCCGGGAGTGGAGTACAGGCTTCACCGGAAGCTTGGAATCGCAGTGTTCTGCTTAGGGGCGTTGCAGACTCTGGCACTGTTGTTTAGGCCAAACACGAGGAACAAGTTCAGAAAGTACTGGAAATCGTACCACCACTTTGTAGGGTACTCGTGTGTGGTGCTTGGGTTTGTGAATGTGTTTCAAGGATTTGAGGTGATGGGTGCAAGCAGGTCCTACGCCAAGTTGACGTATTGCTTAGGGCTCTCTACTCTCATTGGCCTTTGCATTGCTTTGGAGGTCAATTCTTGGGTTGTTTTCTGCAGAAAATCCAAGGAAGATAAGATGAGGAGAGAAGGCTTCATTGCAACTTCTCACAAAGGAACTTCAAGTGCCATTCACAATTAATTAACATTACTATTATTGCATTTCAACTTTTTACTCAATTTTGTATCCAAAACCAATGATTTTGATTCATACATATACATACACACCTTTGCCACCTTCTGTTTGGTGTATTTTTGGGTGGGTTTGATTTCTAAGTTAAATCATTTTTTTTTGTGCACAATGTTGTTATAACAAATACTTTTGGAAACATATTTTAAGTTTTGAACTTTTTACTTATAATTTTTTTTGTAAATTATATATGTATATTGTTGAAACTTTGTATGATCCAATAAATCATGATTGAGCTAAGTATGGATTAAGAAAATAATTGGGTGAGTGGAGATTGAGATGGGCTTAACTTAAATGTCACCCAAACCATTTCAAAGCCTACAAAATATTTATTACTTATTATGAGGTATTATTAGGTGAGAGGGGCTAAAAAATATTAAACCCTAACTATGTGTGCCTTTACATGTACTAAATGTTTTTATAATAAATTATAAGATTAGTTTCTTTCAAAATAAATTAGTTATTAAATTAAATATATCATCTAGCTATTGTGTTTCAAGAACCACTCTGTGTACTAAGTACACCACTGGTTATTGGTATACTCAATTGTATTGATAAATTATATAACCTACATATTTGAATAAAAAAATTATATTAATTTTCTTTGATAAATCATCATTAATAAGATTTGAACCAATTAGTTATTGCCTTTAAGAGTAATTTTACTTTATAATATCAGATCCATTTCAAAATTTACATTAAACTTTCTTTCTTATAATCAATTGGTATACAGTTATAATACAATTATACATTGTACCACTCAATTATTGTCATTTCTTAAATTTTACGATTCCTTTTTTTTCTCATACATTTTATCTTGGAATTTTCACTTTTTCATATGTTACTTATATGTTAAATATATAAAAATTTGCTAACAAGTTTTAGTAAAGTATCATTTTCTTTATTATCAATTTTTGCAAAAGCACGTTGTTGTATTACCAATATCATACAAAAATGTGTAAAAATATACGAAAAAAACTTGAATGATGATAAATATGTTAAAAAATTGAAAACTAAAGAGTAGCTTAAAAAGATGATAAATTAGTGACCAAGTACCACAGAATAATAAAAAGACTGATTTTTTTAAAAGGGTAAATATTAATAGTTTATTGTAGTTTTTATTAATGGATTCAAACTTTCTCTTGAACACTTATACCTCTATTACAAGTAAGAACATTTGAATTCCTTTTCTTTGAAACTTGTATTTTATTCGATATTCGTTGCTCCCCACTATCCAATTAAATGACTTTTTTTAATTTCCCAGAAGATTTATAAAGAAATAGTGAAATGAAAGGATATGGTGTGCTTAAAAATATAAAAAATTGAAAAATAAAAAACGTGGGTAGGAGTAAGGGAGAAGAAAATTGGAGTTACTAATATAGAAGGTTTTCACTTTATTCCACTCCATCGCTTCTCACTTCTGTTGGATACCTTTAATATTACTTTTCAAAATCAGCCAACACAAATGCCACCATAAATCTTTCTTTAACTTTTCTTAATAAATATATACTTGTTTTCAATGATGCTTTAGAATAAAGCTTTTGTTTGACATGCAAACACTAGAATCTCGCAAAGTCTTCTGCTTTTCATGTCTCTTCTCTTCGTCTAAACAACAAATGTGTTCTGTAGGAAATAATTGTTTGAGTCAAAAACATTATTATAATTATAAAACTATAACTCTCATAAGATTTTTTTTTTTTTCTATACAGAACTGCAAGTGGAAAGACTTTTATATGGCGAAATATGCACTGAGATAGTCAAAATGATAAGAACATAAAAAAAAAACTGATAAAGCTAGCAGAAGCAAAGTTAAGAAAATAACTATTGACTAACTTTTCAAGTGTTCTTGAATGAAAAAGCAGTCTATTTTCTAAAATGGGATGAGCCGAAAGAAATCACTGTTGAAACAGAAATAAGCCATAAAACACGTTTGCTGATATAAAAGTACATTTTTTTTTTCTGTATAATATACCAAAAAGTTTTACTTAATCTACTGTAAGTCTTTTAAAGGATAAATTTTCACAACAGTGAAAAGGTTAAAGGACTTAGATGCAATGAACGTGTAAAGATATAACGATTTTGACATTGAAACATCAAGGGTGGAAAGGCTTAAGTGTCTAAACAAATCATACTTTGAATGCATGCAGTGAATATGAAATTGAAGACAGAAACAGTTTGCAATCTATTTAAAAAAGGAAAGTTAACTATGACTTTTATTTCGGTATATTTGATTTTTGTCATTATCTCAAACTTTGATCTTGTTAAGTCTTTATACTTAAAAAATGTATGAATATAATCATTTTCACCCACAATGTTAATCGGTTTTTGAACGTAACGAGAAGAACTGTTTTCTGCATTCACGCATTTCCTAAATATAAAAACTTAACAGAATCGAAGTTTGAGATAGGAATGACCAACACAATGAAACTGCTTACAAAACTTAGATACGATACAACCAACATAAACAGTCACCTATTGTTGTCCAAGTTAGTTAACACCAAAGCTTTGACAGTAATACTATGCAATAAACCTCCATCATGTGTACCTCAAATGCACACTGAAACAAATATAACGTACATTGCCAAGAGAATTCGTCTGTATTTAATTTTCTGAAGTTGTTTCATTCAATGTATTGCTTTATTAGTGATGCTTACAATTTGTACAACTCAATCTTAAACGATCTACCTATGCTAAAAACAGCAGTGGGATAAAAGTTGGAAAATAGGGAAATAGAAATCCATTTATGAGATTTAGCAGCTAGAATGTGTAGCATAAAATATTCCCCTTTAGAAAAAGAATCAGAGCATATGGTAACTTATTCACGGGACCCTAGATGGGTATCCCTTCAATGTTTCACACTAGAAATAAGAGAAAAAAAAAAAAACCTCAGATACAATCTGCTAAAAGCAAACCAAAATGATGGATGAAGAAACAAACAATTCCTGAGAAGAACGAAGCCACAACTTTTGCAAGACATCAAAGACAAAAAAATCTACCCCAAAAAAAAGGAAAATGAAAAAAAATGCTGTCCATCTTTTTATATTGCTGCCTCACAAGTGGTGCATGATACACTTCCGCTATATCCCGCAATCAGATTTTACATCTCACTCAAATCCCAAAACCTAAACAGTAACTCAAAAAACTCAAGCCTTAACATTCCCTTGAAATCTATCTCTATATCTGAACCCTCAAAACAGGTACTCCAGTTAGCTCTAGAAAACCAAACATCTTGCGTCTTAAACCCAAATACAGTAACAACAGTGGTGTGCAAAATTCACAATTCACCTGCTTCACTGGATTATCTTCACCTACAAGTTCGTGTCATCAAAATGATCTTCCTATGTCGCGATTCCTGAACCAAAAACATACAACTTTATCAGTCTTTGAATACAAAATTAATTATTGAAAGGACACATCACAAGTAACATGAAAACAATGGAGCACTACAAAGGAACATGTGACCAAGTTTTACTCAAAGACAAATTCATATCAGCTCTTGCACTTCTGAGTTATACTTACCAAGACTTGAGAAATGGAGAACATAAGTCGGAAGAAAATTGAACAAAGTATTATGTAACGAAAAGAAAAATAATGTTCAACATATTCTCGACTAACTATTAAACACCAGAATAATAACAGACAACAGGAGATTAAATTCCCACATGAAAATGTATTGCACGCAACATAATATTTAGAGTCGTGATTGCATACTCTTAAGATCTAAACACATTCAGCAAAAACATTCAAAATCAGTCTTACAACTCAGAAGAAAAAGGACACTGAAGAACTAGTTCTGGTCTGATGTTTAACATGACATCTATGACTTCTATCTAAAAAACAGTTTTCTTAACCTGGTCTCAAGTTTTGCGAAAGACAGACATGAAACATGAAGCCGAAATGTTTCATGTCTATCTACCTATATCTCTGTGTGTTTCTATATATATATATATATATGAAAAATGATAGTTTCTAACATTTCGGTGGAATTATGGTCAACATGTTTAAAACTTTTTTTAACCAACTGTTAACTCACAAATACAGCCCTCAACCATACAGATGTTGAATCCTAGAGTCCATACCAGACTGTTTATTTTGAAAGAAAATATGAAATTAGACATTAGCCATTAGTGATCATCTCTCGCATTTATGGAGTTATACTGTTCAGCAACAAATTCTGATCGCAATTGAAGTAAGGCTTTAGTTTAAAAAAAAAATTATTAAAAAGTCTGACATCACTGACCCAAGCAATGGATAAAAATTTCAGATTGTGGCCATGTAATGCTAATAAAAAGTCAGATTGGGGAATAATGACAACCATATGCATATTTCTATGAAGCTTAACATTACTTGTTTCCGTAATAGCCATCTTTTCGTTTGAAGCTTACATTCCTATACGTATGGGACCTCTCGGTTTTCATAGCCTAAAAGTTATATTTCCTACAAGACTTGGATAAAAAACCATATAAATATGTTGGGGAAATCCCTTTCACACACAATAAAGACCACAGAAAAATAGCAAAAGGCACAAATTTTACGTAGTTCAACAACTCTTGCCTACATTCGTGGGAATCTAAATAAAATTATAAGTTCCCTAAACAAACCTAATAAAACTTTTCCATTACGACATGCCCTCTCACTTTGGGTTGTAACCCTCTTCTCTAGGCTAGTTAGTTTTTCCTGATCAAAAGGACCCCTTTTATGACACAGAACAATAAAATAATGGTCGTCATTGGATGTCATTAAAAACTGTTCTAAGAAACAAGTTAACTGTATAAATCTAAGTAAAAGAGAAAAGCAACAAAATCTAGTTGAAAAATAGACAAAGAACTAATTAGTGTTCCATCATAGTAATAGCAAACTTAGCAAAGAAAAAATACATTAATCAAAGATCAATTACATAAGGTACTGACATTCACTAAAAATCCAAGCATATCAATAAGAAAATCGTCAAAAAAAAATTGTAAGTCTTACCCCTATTTGGCTGCCTCTTATTAACAGTATAACCACCAACATAACCTGGAGAACTCTTGGTAGAAACATCAGAAGCTGCTCCACCAAGTCCATAACCGAAGGGACCAGATCCATCTCTCTCAGAATTTGAAGAGCGCCAAGTGGGGTCTCCATAAACAGAACTATTATTGTAAAAGTCTGCAAAAGCCCCATCAACACCACCATTTGATGCAGAGTACGAAGATGTTGGTGCAAAAGTGGTACCAGTGTTTCTTCCATACCCTCCAGTCCCCAAGCCATAATTATTGTCACCACTTCCATATCCCAGGTTGCCACTACTTTGTGACATGTTGTTCCCTCCTCCCTGCCCAGAAATTGCTGAAGAACCACCCCAGTTGACTCCAGTGTTGCCAAATGTATTCCCACCAATACTTCCACTCCCTGATCCAATGTACGCATTGGAATTTGCAGAATTTGTTCCATAACTAAGGCCACCATTACCCCACAAATTTCGAGTCACAGAACTGAAGAAAGAATTGTTTCCTCCATTGCCACTTTCAAATCCAACAGGACTGCCAAACCGATTGGAGCTGCCAATAAAATAAGGATTTACTCCCCGCCCGTAGCTAAGATTGCTGTTGAAATTTGCATTCCCCCCAAATCCAGCATTCAAACCAGGCTCAAAATTCATGCTCATTCCATAGCCTGATCCAAATGGAGCAAATCCACTTCTACCATTGGCAACAGGACTGAATCTACCATCGGCTCGAAGTCCATAGCCTCCAACAGTACTTGGACTATACCCCTGAGTGAAGCCATTTAAGAAACTATTGACCCTACTAAGACCATAGTTATATCCACCGAGTGGGGTGCGGCTTGGTCCTGGTGATAATTCCTTAGGAACTGCTCGCTTGACCTCAACCATTTTCCCGTTCAATTCATGAAATGTCTTTAGTAAGACCTTGTCAACAGCCTCCTCAGAATCATACGTGATAAATCCAAAACCTCTTGGTCTCTGAGTGTTGTGATCATACATAACTACAACGTCTGTTATAGTCCCAAACTGATCAAAGTACTTTTTGAAATCACTCTCCGTCACTGTTGATGCTAAACCTCCAACAAATATCTTTCTAGTGCGACCAGGACCAGGTGAACCATGGATGCTGCCACTGTTTCTACTCAGTATGTTCTGATCATCCCTGGGAACCGCTTTCTTTGCCTCAACCTAGCGATAGAAGAAACAGTATTGAAGATGACCATAGATCAGAAAATAAAAAAGTGTTGAAGATCTATAATCCTTACAACAGATGCATATAATCCTTACAACAGATGCATGGAGAAGGGAACAATAACAAAGAAAAAAAAAAAAAAGATTTAACTACTGCTCCATTTTAAAATCTTGCTAAGAAATTTTTGAGATTGCGAATCCAGCAAAATTTAGCAAATCAGTGTACATTTCAATAAAAAAAAACACGCTACCTTTCGATGTTTCATAATTCAAAAAGTGAATCATCTCAAAATGCAAGTTTTAGACTTAAGAGGGGAAAATAACAAGAATTACCATCCTTCCGTCAATGTTGTGCTTCTCTTTTATGACTATTTCAGCGACAGCAGGGTCGGAAAAAACAACAAAACCAAATCCTCTGGCTCTACCTGTTGTCCGATCCTTCATTATCACTGCTTCCACAACCTCCCCATAAGTACTGAAATACTCCCTGAGTCGCTCCTCATTTGTGTCCCATGATATTCCACCGATAAATAACTTGCCATTATCTGATTGCATTTTATCTACAAGCAAAAAGACGCTTCATCCAATAAGCATTTCACCTAAAAAACATACAAATGCAAGTGGAAGCAGCAGCATTGAAAATGGACAAAGCAACCCTTTTTAGCACCTAACAATAAGGTATAAGAAAAGTAAGGCATGTTCTTGACGGATCCAATCCAATCCAATCCCATACACAACAATAGGCAAAAGCATAACTTTATTTCTTTTTTTTTTACTCACAAAACAAAATACAAAAGAATCCTAGTCTGGGATGAAATGCAAATAAATCCGGGTAGGATAAAATCAAAGTGTGATAGCATTATCGTTTATCAAATTGTTCAAAAACAAATAGTCCCTAGCATAACAAAAAAAGAAGCATTACAAACAATACCTCAAATTAAGGCAAACTGAGAGACTGTATTAACGATGCAAAAATAGATATTGTCGGATTCAGTTACAAAACATCGGATCCTTCATCAACAATCATCAAGCAGTGAATCAAAGGCTAAGCAATCCTGGAAAAAAAAAAAAAAACCCACAAAAATTTTCAATAATCAAAGATCCAAAGGCAGACCCAATTGAAGAAAGATCAAAACTTCAATCGAGATTCCTTCGAAACCCACCGATTGAAGACGACCCAGATGGCAAATCTTAAGATCTGAGGGGAGGCACAATGAGAATAAGAACAGAGGGCAGGTTCATTATCTGGCTATGCCTCCCCACCCTTTCTTTTCTTCTTCTTCTTTTTCAATTATTAATAATTTGATTAACAAATGAAAATTCAGTTGCCAAACCGATTGCAAAATTTTATAAACAAAACAAAACTATGGAGAGAGAAAGAGAAAAACACATCGGAAGTTTATAAGGAGAAAGCCGAGAGAGAAGCTGCGAGATGTGGTATGACCATTATATAGGGCCTCTGCAAATGAAGGATGATGATTTTCTTTCTTTCTGTTTTTTTTTTTTAAATCCCTGTTTATTATTTATTTTCCCAGTTTTATTTCAAGAAATTAGTGAAGAGTAAAAATGGGAATCTTGTATTTTTATTTTTTTTTCACTTCATCGTCTTTGAATAAAATAATATTTTAAATTATAAGAAAATTTGCTCAAGTAATTTGTGAGATAGTTTTTCTTTAGTCTGACTGCTTTTTGAATTTATATAATTGATGATTGACTAAATAAATCTGTCTGTATTAGTAGATACCTTTTTAATATTAATATACTGTTGATAATTTTTTTAATTTATTTATCTCCACATTGGATTACAATTTTAAAAGACTATTTAATGTTTAAAAAAATTGAAATTGTAATCAAGATTTTATAGCTTGAATTTTAAAGTCATTTCAATTTATATAAAAGATTTGAAATTGCCCATATAATTATAGTTCTTATAATTAACTTTATAAAAATTGAAATAACAAATTTGATCATTTGAAAGTTAAACAAACCCATACAACAAAACCACATAATCTTTAACTTAAAAATAATTAAACTGATACTACATTTTAATCTCTAACAACTACTTATACATTTTTCTTTGTTCTTTCCTTTATTATTTTGTCTTGAATACTCATTTGAATTACTAATAAAGTGATTTCGTAGTAATAGCTATCATATTAATAAAGAAATCAATTTAACAAGAATACCGAATACCTATCATAAATAATAATAGAAATTTTCATTTTTTTTTAAATTCCATAATAAGAGTAATTGCAAAGTCAATAAAAAAAATACACACAATATAAGTCCATTAAAAAAGAGAAAAAAGAGAGGAAACAATTAGATAAAAATATTAGGGTTCTAAACAGCCTAGCCCGACTTTTTTTAGGCCCAAAATAGACATATATATCCCTTATAGAAATGTTGAAAAGAAAACTTTTTTCTAGTTTTAATGTTATATTTTTTAAATTTATTATATATATATATATATATATATATTAAAAACACACTTAATTACATAAATATTATCTAAACGATCGATAAATATATTTAATAAAATAAATTAAAATAACTATTATCTAAAATATTTTATTATAATGAATAATTAAAAAAAAATTATATTATTGTATCTTTAAGTAATATAATATAGAGAATTTAATTTTTTTAATATTATTTTTTAATTTAAAAAATAGGTTGACAGATTGGTGTGTCTGTCTGTCTCCAGTCTGTCAATTTAGTGAATCAAGGTAAAACAGACTAAAATACTAATGATTTATTGTATTAATGAAATAAATGATAAAAATATTTATTTATATTTAAGATATAGACAATATTACACAACAATAAAAGATTAAAAATTATAAAATATGAACTGAGTTATCTGAAATAAATCTATATATAATTCATTTTACACTTTTCATAACAGAGTGTGAATAGTCTTACATGATCCCCTTACATTGTTGTAGGTGGCTAATTTTGTGTTTAAGAATTTTTTGTTAGTGTTAAATATGTTTTTCATCGTCAAACTATTTAAAAAAAATGGTGTTTCATCTTTAAATTAAATTATATACTATATTGTTCATGTATGTTCATGTATGATGGGTTCTTTTAGAAATGATGTTCAATTGAAAGAGAATAAGCCAATGAGACCTTAACTCAATTGACACTACCTACAATAAAAAACCTTAAACAATAGATTTGTACCAAATACAAGACTTTAATTCATAGTTGAATCTCAACAATGCACCTAATGAAAGTCATGGAAAACTTCATCTCCAACAAACATAAAGTGTTTTTCTAGTAAAAAATTTCTCAATAAACTATAATATAACTTTTTAAACAGGTTGGCAGGCTGGTCCATACTACTTATCTTTAGTCTGTCAATTGAGCATATCAAGGCAAAACAACCTAAAATATTAATGATTTATTATATTGATGAAATAAATGATAAAAATATTTATTTATATTCAAGATATAGACAATATTACACAATAATAAAAAGGTTAAAAAATTATAAAATATGAACTGGGTTATTTGAAATAAGTCTATATGTAACTCATTTTATATTTTTCACAGCAGAGTGCGAGTAGTCTTACTTGATCCCCTTACATTGTTATAGATAGTTAATCTTTGTGTATGAATTTTGTTTAGTGTTAGGTATGTTTTTCATCATCTATTTTAAAAATTGGTGTCTCGTCTCTAAATTAAATTATATATTATATCTTTTATGTATGATAGGTCTTTCGATCAAAGATATTCAATTGAGAGACACTAGACCAATGAGACTTTAACACAATCACATAAAAAATTGACATTATTTTCAATAAAAAAAAAACTAAAACAATATATTTAAACTCAATATAAAACTTAAACTCATAATTAAATTTCAATGCACCGATAAAATTCATCTAAAAAAACTTCATCTCCAAACAAGATAAAGTGTTTTTCTAATAAAAATTTCTCAACAAACTATAATATAACTTTTATATATACAGTTTGACAGAGGATGTTTGACATTACTAATAAGAAGATAATAAGTAAGTATATCATTTAATTTAAAGCAAAATCTTTTAAAATAATAAAGGAAAAGCATATTTTCACAAAAGTATTGGAAAAAAAATGAATTTCCCTCGTTGTAGTAAAGAAATGCATTTAATTAATTAATTGGAAAATAAATATGAATAGTGAAGATTAAACATTTTTGTTGGCTTTGGTGGACATACGTAAAGAATGGAATATAATAAATAAAAAAATAAAATTAAAATATGTAATATCCTTCGGATAAATCGGCCGTACATTAAAATTCGATCTGTAAACCTTATCTAACATTCCATTCAGTATTAACATTTGTGACTTTGGTTTGCCTTAGTTTTTTTATTTAAAAGCTGTAAGGCCTATGTATGAACAGTTAAACATGCAATAAATTTTAATTTTAATATAAAATATCAACTAAATCAGACTAATATTTTATCATTTAAGCTGTATTGATTTTAACAGATTTTAATATTGCAAAATTTGTAAATATTTATTCGTTAAAAATTTCTTAAATATTTTATAATAAAATAATATATTATATTTTTTTTATATTTATTGTCATATTCATGATTTTTATTTATTTATTATAATTATAAAAACTTAAACAGTCTAATAATTTAAAATTATAATAAGTTTACTATCATATTTTGATAAGCATAAATATATTAATTATAATTCAACAAATATATATATATATATATATATATATATATATATATATATATGTCTAAAATATTAATTAATTATTAATTAGTTTTAAACATAATAACAGGTAAAGCTTATAGAAAAACATACTATCATTTATATTATGTATAATTTAAATATATTATCATTTTAATTCTAAAGATTAAAGCACATTTTATTATTTTTATGAAGAAAATAAGTTATAACGATTCGATATTATCATTATAATCAATTTTATTAATAAAAAATACTTAGTAAATTAGATACTAATTTATAAATTAAAAATTATTAATAATTAAATTAGTTTTAAAAAATATAATTAGTTTCTAAATTGGTAATCAGACAATTGTTTAACAAATCTTAAAAGAGTTATTGTAGTTTAAAAAGATTTTTAAGTTTGAGGACCACATATATAAACTTGGAATAAAGATAAATTTCAATCTCATGTTAAATTTAAATAACTAAAAACATATTTAGTCTTTTAATTTTTATTGAACGGTGACAAAAGTAAATGCGAATATTAAATAATATAATTTAATATACATATATAATTTTATAAAAATGGTATATATATATATATGGCAGTTAATTTTAAGTTGGGAATTATTAAATTATTTTAAAGTAAAGATCAATCACTCGTTTTATTAAATAAATAAAAAAAATTGAAAAGGTCATAAGAACGTTCCCTTGCAATTGTCTTGTTGACTTTGTTGTAATATGAACGGATTATATTTTTTTCTGGTGTGATGAAAAGATGATAAATATTCATTTCATATTGGTAAATTAATGACATGTGCATGCAGGATTTTTTGTTTCAAAGGATAGTGAGTTGCAGTGATGAAATAAACGGTGTCCATCAATTCAGATTATCATATTTGTAGGGTGGACATAACATGCAAGCAGATCACAAACACACAGAATATAAGAATATATTGGACACAAAAGAAACTGAGAATACCTTAAAGCGAGAAAAACTCTAAAAAGTACACAGCATTAAAAAAATATGCAGAATGTAACTTTTAGTTGTGTGATGCCTGCGTTTTCGGTTCAATCATGAAGCTTGCAAGGTGGAACAATGAAAGGAATTATTCTTTCAAAACTTACAATTCTCATAAGGGTCTAATAAATTGGTTTGGCCAAATATGTGAGAAACTTGAAAGTACACACTATGAATGAAGTTCGGTGTTGTTAACTTTTTGGTTATAATGTAGTAATGCACCGTTTCATAAGTATATTTCTAACTCGTTGGTATCGAATCTGTCTGTGATTCTTATCAGAAAAACTCACAAAATGTTACAATGATTTTTCCAACATCAATCACTGTGACATAACTAAATGTTATGGTTTTGACATGTGTGTGATTAAACCATTGAGAAGAAGCTTTGGCACAGTGCTTCACATTTTTGCCACTGTTGATACTGTAACTACGTTGACAGGCAGTAATGAATTATGAAGAAAACGTGTTTTCTTTACTTTGGGGAAGACAAAAAGACAGACAAAACTGATTAGTGGGTTGATGTCTACATGGCTGTCAGTGTCAACCACCATCACTATGTCATTGTCCAATATGCAAATCATGCAACGAAACTGCAAGTATTGTGGAATCTCACATGGCCTAGTTACCTTAATATTTTTATTTATTATAGATATAATGGTGGAGTTTCTTCCTGATCCTGTCATGTCAAGTTAAACCAGGAGTGTTCTATACTCATATGACAAACTGAACTCCAATCATTTTGTCAACTCTTCAGAGTTTAATATCTATAATCTTATCCTTTGTGATTTTGATGATATACGTAATAGTCTATTGAATTGCAATTAACACTTTCATTGTTTAGTTCTCTTTCTGTCTTTCTCTCACTCCCTCTTTTCCTTTTTGCTTGTTATTTTCAATCAAATTTGAGAAAAGGAAAAAGAGAATCGAGTATGTATCCAACTCTTCATTGTTTTTTCTTATCCACATTCAAAGACATGAACAGTAAAGTGCACATGCTACATTTACTTGGACAATTGACTAGGAGTTCCCGGTTTTCTCTTCAGTTTTCTACTTCCAAACAAAGTTATGCGGTGAAAGATCTTGAGCAACCTGCTGGCATACCTTCTTTGTGAAGCAAAATTTACAGAACTGATGCAACTAGTCGCTTGTCCAATGGGGTTCCTCCTTTTGCTCAGTGATCGAGTTTCTAATCCACACGGCTTTATCTTCTGGCTTTTTGCCAAATTTGGTTCTGCTTTTGCCACAATGTTGTGCAATTGAAGGCTTTTTTTCAAGGACATGAGTTCTTGTTCTAGACTTTGAATCCTGAAGCTTGTGGACTCATATTCAGTGGTTGAAAACTTGAAATTCTGCATCACATTGTCTTTCTGCAGCAGGAAGCTCAAGGGCCTGCTACTGAGCTCAGGTTTATCAGTGTATGGACTCTCTACTGGGTTCTGACTTGCAGAATATGGACACCTAGAACTTGATAAGCTTCCTGACATGTCTCCACATTGTGCATATCTAAATGAATCTGAGCATTCTTTGAAGGCTTTGTGTGTGTTCAGTTGTTGAAGAAAAAGTGCTTGAACAATTAGACGTAGAGGCATCAACTCGTTTTGAACAGCTTCAATGCACGCCTCTTGTGATAACCTTTGACAGTCTAGATACTTGCACACTGCTCCCTTATCATCTTCGGATATACCCTGATGTGTCTACAGTGAAAAAGCTAAATGTGTTAAAGCTGAAATTGTTTATTCTTTGTTCATGATTTCATTTTGTTTTTGGCCTAAGATGGGTAATGAGCTATGACTAACTTCCCAAGCCTGCAAATAGTATTTGCTTATCATTTCTCCTTTTCTAAGGATCATTCAGTTATACCACATGGTAGAGTTCTTAACATTCATTACAATGTTCTTCCTAAACAGAAAGTGATATTGGCATTAGAACATGTGTTATGAACTAGGCAATGTATTTTGAAGACTCGGCAGAGGAACACCACCAAAAACTCAAAAATTTAGTAAAGAATCCGAATTCATGGTGAAAGCTTGCTTACCTTGAGAAAGCTGTTGGTTGTTTTGTAAAGTGGGTAATGATTCTGTCTATAAGATGATGGCACCCTTTCGATGAGTTCCATGAATCTCTTTGGTTCCATATCTGGATCTGCTGCAACATTGAACAGATATGCATCCCACAGTTCTGCAACCCTGAAATTGCTAGCTTCTGGGGCATGGTTTACATTTGAGTTAGATGCTACATATGCTGAAATTATGCTTTCCATAGTCTCCAACTCCATGCTAGAGGACTTTAACTCAGCTCCACTTTCAGGAACAAGAAAATCCTCCACTTGGGAGAAATGCAGAAGTGATGTAATCTGTTCTTGTAACTTGGCCTTGCTTTCAGTTCTCAAACCCAACTCAAGAGACCTAGAAAGCAAAGCAAAATAAAACCCCACTGGAATCACTTTCCTAGCCTTATCACCCACCGGAAGAAGATCAACAACACCTTGTAGAATCACTGAAGGTTTGCTATTCACGCCACCTTCCTCAATCTCATCACAGGAACTCTCCCAAAATTGGCGTGCCTTTTTAGAGAGCACCCATTTATTTGCATAGAAAACAATGATTGGACTCACATACTTCTCCTTCATTCCCTGTTTCCTCAAAGATCCTATAACCCTTTTGAAAAAGTCAAAGGGTAGAGCAATGAGATCCCTCATCCACAGGTCTTGGCTCACAACATCCTTCATTATTTCACAGCTCCAAGCTTGTGAAGCCAACTCCTCCACTGTCACAACTGGGGTGTCTCTTCTTCTTTCTGGATCAAGCACCTCCATGCATGCCATGAAGGCAAGAGATTCAATGCAGCGACTCACTATTAACAGATATTCAGACCAAGGAAGCAGCATCTGGCACCTCTGAAGCGCAATGAGGGTGTCATCCCAACTCTGCAACACCACTTGATTGAGATAAAGATCAAACCTTTCACAAAGGTTGCCCGAACAATGATCTTCTGTCATTTCAAGAAACTCTGCTGCACACCTCAGTGCCACAACATTAAAAGGGTCGATCAATGTTGAGGATCCATAAATGAACATGGCTATCATCTCAAAGGTTTCTGGTCCTCCAGGGAATGTTTCCGGAAGCTCAACCTCAGATGTATCGGTCAAATGCTTCTTGAAGTATCCACTCTTCGAAGTCAAAGGAAACTGCAACAACAAACACAACATGCAAATGAATAACCAAGGTAGTTAGCTATTTGAAACATTGTTGGATTCCATTCCAATTCAGTGAAACATACTTTATGCAGGTTGAAGATCTTGTCTTTAACTCGAACACGGACAGAAACAGGTAAACCGGTCTGTTGGCTCCTGTGACAAAAAATCGAACTGCATGAGACAAACTTCAGACATATAACAACACGTGGAAATGGAATGATCCATGATGTGTATATACATATATGTCTTACCATGTGATGACCTTGATCTTGAGCAAGGCTCCAATGTTAGGAGAAGAGAAAGGACTTGAAGAAACAGAACAATCTTTTGGACTCACAACCTCCATGTTACTGACAAAAACTACACAAAAACATCTGATTGTGAATCCTTAAATTATCTGTTGAGGAACTGGAGCAGCAGCAGCGTTGAGATGTTAAGGAAATAAAAGCAGTGGAGATGAATGAAAGTGAGATTTGAGGAGTTTGTCTCGAACACATTCTTGCAAGAATGTACTATATTATTCAGCTTGGTGCAGTCAAAGTCAACATGCACACGAGTGGAACTTAGAAATCCAAATTTTAAGGCTTCAAAAACGTTCTTGGATGTTGAGAACTTGAATTCTTGTGCTGCAACTTGGTGGCCTCGGCCAATAGAATATGGTGACTTTTCATGCATCCTAACATCATAAACTTGCACTTCAAGTTTATGTATGTATACAACCATAAATTAACTCAAATCAGATAAAATATTTAGGACACAGATTAACTGAATGAAATTGGTAGTTTCTGATACAGGGTAACTATGTTAGAAATTTAGAAGACAGTATTAGAATAGTATTGCCTATGTATGCAATCACTACGAAAAAAAAAACAGTACTTTGTAATTTTATCTAATATTATTTTAGCATAATGAACAGAAAAATCCAATGGGGTAGAACTTTTGAGGGTGGATTGTCTTTGTCAACATGAGGCCTTAATTGATGCATTTGGGAAAATGATGGAGGAAACAGTTTACACAAGTTACGTTGGATTTGGTTTAGGTTTGATAAAGAAGGTACAAATGGGTTTATTGGGAAAAAGAAATGTAGGGGTATGAAATAAATGAGGAAGAAAATGATTGGATTAAAAAAAGGGAAAGGGATGAAGATGGTTAAGTGCATGTCAAGTTTTGTGGTTCCTTTTTGTGGCTTTGGTAACGCCCAAGACGGCACGGCTACTCAAAATTCGGGTGCATGCTTCGGTTTTTGAGTTTACCTTGCTTTCAACCCTCCCAATATTATACCTTTTCACAAAATTTCACATCATTTTGGGCTTTGCATTTAGTCATAGTGTAGTTATTTCTTAGTTTAGTTTAAACTAAACATGCAATATTCAAATGACACGAGGTACTATAACCTTTTGGGGTTCTCACAACTGGGACTATAAATTCTGCACACTATGTGCTTGCTTTATGTTCAGAATGATGAAACTTGTATATGACTATTAATTGATCAACTAATAACAAAAATTTGATTTGTGTTTTGTTATGAGGTTAAAGGAGATTGTGACTTGTACCATGTTAAACTTTTCTCTCAGTTGTCGTTGATGATCACTGTGTATTTTGTTGGTGTGATTTCGACATCATTCTAATTTGACAACATAGCTGCAAGTCATACATTTGATTTTGTTTTGTATTATTTCTCACTAGCTGTAAATGCTAATACATAATTGCCAACTTGAGTGGGTGTTAGAATTAATGTTAAGATCATGGATTAGTTTCAAACTATATAAGTTTCAAACTCGCTTTTAATAAAGTTTTTTCCTAAGTTAGAAAGTAAACTCCAATCAACAAGTGTTAAAGGTATAACTATATCATAATTTGTTAACTATACAATTATTTTATTGATCATTTTCCTATTTGTTAATGAGTGGCTTGTATTGAAAAGTGGTTCTTGCATGTGTGTGATTCTTATGGTGTTTTTAATATAATTGAGTCTTACATCAAAGAGGTTGGCAAGCTAATCCCATAGAAATTTGATGAAGTTGTATCTTGGTTTTTTATTCTTAGAAATGAAGCAATCATTTACCAAACTTATTCATTTATATGCACAACTAGAATTTTTAATTAATATTTCACACCTCTTCTCTCTATATATATATAGACTTTGAGTGCAACCCTGATTTCGTAAAAGTATATATATAGCTGTTATCTTTTTCTCCTCTATTCTTGTAATTTGAACTCTGTGTTTGGGAATTTTCAAGAGTTGTTCCTTTGCAACTCTTTGCACGTGATTTTAATATATATTTTGAATTTTTTTTATGTATGATAAGAGTGATAACTCTCTATTTTTTACATAAAGACACACATATAGTTGCCTATCATTTTTGCAGCTCGTAAATATCTAAGTCATTACTAATATGATGATACCAAGATGTTAATTTGTCTCGGCCACAAGGTTTGACCAGGAACTATATGGGTCGGATCAAAAATATTTATATGAAAAAAAGTCCATGAAATCAAAACACAAACAAAAGAGTCATGTCCATCCATAGATTTTTTTAAAAAAAGTAAAAACTTATTTAAAATAAAAATGCTAAAATATTTTTAATAAATTATACACATGAAGAACATTTATTTTATTTAAGTTTGGTGTTATTTCAATCTCAAGTTGATCTAGATGGGTCTAAGTTAGGCTAGACAAGATAGGTCTAGACTCAAGACATGTTGAGCCAAGTTAAGTATGAGTTAGGACAACAAGATAGGTCAGATTGAATCTAGGTTATACCAAGTCTAATTTTGGATAGGTTAGAACAAGTTAGTATAAGCTTGGCTCATGTTGGACCAAGTTGGGTTGGACTCATATTGGCTAATGGGTTGGATCCATGTTGATCAAGTCAAGTCTAATATATATATATATATATATATATATATATATATATATATATATATATATATATATATATATATATATATAAATCAAGTCGAGTTTGATAGAGACAAAGTCTATCTGGGTCAATCCTTAGTTAGTATGAACCAGTTGAGTCGGACCAAGTCAAGTTAATTAAGCGGGGTTAGGTTAAGTCTACATCAAGGAAAGATTGATTAACAACATATTGTGCTTAGTTCAATCGATACCACGTTAATTGAGTCAAGTTGGGCGTAAATCAAACTAAGTCAAGTCATACGCACCTCAAGTTGAGTTGAGTAGATTCCATGTTGGTCAAGCATAAATAGGTCCACATCAAGCTAAGTCAAGTTTGACTTACCTCAGAGCTTATATAAGGTCAACTCAAATTAGAGCTACATCAACATTTGTAGTCTTAACATAAGTGTATGTTTTTAATGTCAATTGTTATTCTTTTTTTGATATCTAAGTTATGACAAATCGATTAAATATAATGAGTGTTAGTCTTCTACAAGTTTGTGAGTTGAGTTGATATTTATAATTTGCTAATTCGTTTTGACTAGTTAGTTACTTTTTTCAATTAAAGGATCAAATAAAAAATAGATTAGAAAATTAATTTTTTGTATTATGTTATTTGAAAGATACAAATATATAATATTATTACAACTTAAATTATCTGTACTTACAAATTACATTTCAATTATTAATTATAACAAGATAATTTTATATATATATATATATATATATATATAATTTTATTAATTATGTTATGTATACATATCAGTTAATTAAAGACTTTTTTACATAATTAAATGTGATTTTAAAACTAAAAATACAATTATATAAAAAGTAAAATTAAAAAAAAAAATCTAACGAGCTAACATCTACTAGGATGGTCTAAGATTTCCGGCCCATCCCTCTTTTTCTAAATGGACCAACGATAAATCAGACGTGTTTTTTCCTACACCTCCATAAATTCTCTTTTACACTCCCTATATAAAGAAAATTCCACTTTTGCCTTTTCTAGGTTAAATATAATCGAAAACCATTTTTGATAGTAAATAATGATTTTCGAATTATACAACTTGGAAGGTACTTTTTTTCTTAATTTTTTTTACTGTACAATTTAAAAGTAAAAAATGATTTCTAAGTTCTAGATTACAAAATTCAAAAATTATTTTTGATTTTCGAATTATTCAATTCAAAGGGTTTCTTTTTTTTTTTTTAAGGAAGGCTTTTATTTAGACGTCATTTTTATTTTTTGAATTGACAATCTAAATGTTTTTTTTTTATTTTCGAATTATACAATAAAAACATGATTTTTTTATAAGGTGTAGAGGGGTACAAAGCTGCTTAAATAGTGTTATGCACTTTATTTTAACACAAAAGGAAGATCTGTTAGCAGGAGGGTATAGCCTATTCTTCTGATTCTACTTTCAATTAAAAGTTATTTGAATTAAATATAAAAGGTAAATACCAATTGATTTGATTGAGTTTTAATTATAAAAAAAACTAATAATTTTGCGATATAGTTTAAATTAGATTTTTATTTTACAAGTTGTTGATTAAAAATATCAACCCTCAAAAGTTATCTGATAAAGAGACTTATATATAATTTATCAGAGTTATTATCATATTCATCATTTTAATTTTCTTGCATATAAATAAATAAATACATAATCTTACTACTACCTTTCAAATTACTATATATTTATACGTATAAATACATTATACATACCATACAATAAAATTATGATTAACTATAAACATATAATATTATATTTAAATACAATAAGAAAAGTTCGATTAGGATGAATTAATTTTTAATTTTGAATCTGAAATTCAAATCAAACAATCTAGTTGAAGAAATAACAATTCCGTTTTCAATGTATGAGACCAGCATATAAATTTGATAATTGTCTGTTTATGATCCAAATGAGCTTGTAGGTACAGCTTAAGAAGTTAAAATTAGATTGACGCAACCCATTTTGTGAGACCCTCCTAACGATTTAAGTGTTGAAACAAATAAAAAAGAATATGGCAGAAACAAACGAGGGAATCCGCTGAAAAAACTACAACTGGGTTGATTGGTACTTTCAGTTCACTGAGGAAGTCCTGTACAATACAGATATAGTGAAACTGAAGCAGAAATGCATCTACTAAGCAACTATCAGAATGGAATACGAACATATACTTTGATTGGAAGTAAAAAGTTGTTGAATTGGACAAAAGGGTCTCAAACATTATCAAATTATTGGTGTTGATTCTTCATCGTTGTTGAGTTCATAAAAGAAAGGATCCTTAAGGAGATCTGTGGCTGAAGGTCTTGCCCTTGGTTGTGCAATGCATTTCTCAATGAATTCCTTCACCTCTGGTTCTGTGACTTTGCTCAAAGCCTGAGGCTTAATTCCCTTGGTGACCTTTTTGTAGATCTTCGCCACACTGTCACATTCGCTGTAGGGTATCTCCATTGTAACCATTTCAAGCAAACACATTCCAAAAGAGTATATGTCCACCATCTCAGTGTAATCCTCCTCATACAGCTCCGGTGCCATGTATTCAGGTGTTCCTAAAATTGAATGTGCAGCATGGTTCCGTCCCACTATTGCAGCCAATCCAAGATCACCAATTTTCACCTGCAAAAAGCCAAGATGAAAAACCAAGCTGTTCACATTAATTAAAACCAGTTAAATCAGGAAAAGTAAACCGCATTTTTTTCATTTAACCTGTGAAAGGAAAAGAACTGCATTCAAGTTTGGCATGGCTGTGTTTCATTCCTTGATATGATTTCAATAGCATGAGAACTAATAATAAGCAGAAGCAAATAACCTGGCCAATGTTGCCGTTAACGAAGATGTTGCTGCAATTGAGATCCCTGTGAATGATGCATGGGTCATGAGTGTGAAGATATTCCAACCCCTCAAGGACCTGTTTGGACCACTTCTTGAAAGCCTTAATGGAGACATGGCGGTGCTTCTTGCGGTAATCCCTGAGGTTGCCGGAAGTGCAAATCTCAGTGATGAAATTGATGTTGTGGCGTTCCTCATCCTTCCACACACTGTAACAGACGATGATGTACTTGTTGCTGAGCGTTCTGAGCAACTCAACCTCAGAATGAAGGCGATTGATGAGAACAGGGTCTTCGCTGAAATTCCTGAGCCGAACCTGATTCCACGCCACCTCAATTCCTTCCTCCTGATCAAAAGCTCTGTAAACCTTCTTCACAGCTCCACAACCGAGAAGATCGTTGTAACGCCCAAACCTTCCCGTCGGATCAACCTCCACAAACGCCTCCACTTCGGTGTCGCAACTGTTCGACTTCTCCGCAGGCATTTTCAGTCTCTCTCTCCCACACTAAACGAAACAAATTGAAAATTAATCATGAAAGTGGATCACCATTGCTTCAATAATTTTCAACAACCCTACTTTTTCGCCGTGTGTCTGTTCATTACATCATCAGCTACCTTACATACATTCTATTTTTCTTGGATTGTACAATTTCTGTTACTGCAATGCATGAAAATCAAAGTAGAAAATAGTGATTTTAAGCGCAAGTTGGAAAGGTTACCTTAACGAGAATTGAGAATGTGGAACCTGGAATTGAAACCCTGAATGGAAGTGTAGAGATTAAATAGCCGAGAGAAGATAGTGGTGGAATTTGTTAGAAGTGGAAACGAATGGATGAGGTGGCAATGCAGAGGTACACAAACACAATCCCCTTTCCATTTACAATTTTATTTTTTATTTGGTGCTTTTGAGATCCTTGCCATGACACAAAATCGTGATGAAGAGAATCACTGCATCTGGATTCTGAAGGTGTTTTCTTACATTCACGAGAAGAATGGGGAACACTGCTCTCACAACTAAAGTTTCAGGCGAAGCCCGTGCTCAAGTATACCTACAAATTACCAACACTACTTCATTATCTCACTCTTCCAATCTGTTTCCGAACATCATTACCTCACGATTCTTCCAAATTATCTGTTTTCAAATACCACTCGCTCTCTGCAAAGTGTAGAGTATCTACCGCTGTAAGCATCTTTTTTTTTTTTTTTTTCACGAGTTATGACACGCGGTGCATTATGGTTCTGAGAGGCTATATTGGGAAATTAGGTCAATTAGCTAAAAAATTGAATCAACGTATTCAGCAGCTAAATCACCTTGATGATGACATGCGTAATAGTCAAATGCTTCAATCTGAAATGTTTAGATCCATTGAATTTGTTGCCTTCGACGGCATCACATTTTTCATCATACATTCATATAATCTGCTGGCAAATATAATTGGTTCATCCGTACGGTATGCATTGGTGTAGCTTTTACTTCAAATTACAGAAGTTTTGAAAAAAATTAAAATTTGGTTTGGATTCCATTGCGCCAATTTCATTTCATTACTGACAAAAAATGCTCATCAATGAAACTTTTTTGACAGATTTATCAACTTAGTGAGTGATGAACAAATTACTGAAAAGATGGGTGAACAAGAAACTAACTTCATCAATGGAGATTATATTTTCAGGAAGGATAACCAGGGACAAGTCGATCATTTGATTAATGGAACACACCTCAGGCCTCTCCATGGCTTTCTTTGGTGCGATTGATTGTTTTTATTTATTTTAGAAAGTAAATGAAGTTGAAGAACTGAAAAGAGATTTGTACATTGCACATTCATCACACGCAGGCTCAAGTCTTGTACGATAATAACCATCATCTGATAATTACTCGAAAGGCTTATACCATAAAAATACTTATCAAACAGCCATTTACATCAGTTCATCAGTTTCATGTAAGATTTGGCTACATGGCAGGCAACTGCATAGATGCATGGAGAAACCAGAAAGAACCTACTTTAAGCAAAAAAGAGAGGTGAAGAAACTATTCAATAAAAACGAAACCAACCAAATAAACAAAAAAGTCAGACAGTAACATCGTAGTTAATCAAATATACAGCAGTGCGTTCTGAAGAACTTTTATCAAGAAGATTTTGCACATAGAAAACCAGTAATCGAAGAGTAATGCTATAACTAAGCTGAGGTTACAAAATTGAGTATGCAAAGTCTATATTATTCTCAGATTGTTCTTTCTCTCCAAATGTATACGGCAGTACAATAAACACATTATGAAGGGGGAGAAGGAACACCTAGAGCACGGTCATTTCATCACAGTTTTTAAATTTTACAACATATCACCAGGGAGGATTGGAGTCCTCTCTAACAGATGGAGACCTGGAAACCGTGCTCTCATCTCTACCAACCCTTGACACACTTCTACCAACAGTTCTAGGAGTAGACAAAGCAGGAGTAGAACCACGGTAACTTGCTCGAAGAGTTTCATCAACAGAAGACGAAGACTTGGCAAATGCATTCCTTACAAACTTCTGTGCAGCAGGAGACAGCATACGCATGCTTGGGCTAGCACTCCCTCCTCTAACCCGTGATGCCAATGGTGGCTTATGAAACATCTTTGACCTTTCCCTCAGCTTCCGTGCAGCCTCTCTTGAAAGAGCGTGTGCCTTAGCATCTCTCACTGGTGCAGAAGGAATCTTGTAATGAGGTCCATCAGCACTACCACCAATATCAAGCGGTGTATCCTCCTGGTCCAACCTCAATGGAGTCCCCTCAATTTCTCCCCAAGTGATGAAGGGGGATTCATCTACCCCCGGTGCAGGGGATGGTGTCTTAACATAGCTATAACCATTATCAGCTTTCTTCTCAGATTCCAAATAAAATGGATTCGGAGTCTTCCTCAAATCCTCCAAATCATACTTCTGTAACTTATCCCCGTCTCTAAGAGACATAGGAGCTGGTGTAGCACCAGCAACAGGCGTATAAAGAACCTCCACAGTTCCATCATCTTTCGGCCTAGAATCCATCATTTTACCATGAAACCTTGTGTTCCCACGATTGATCTCTTTCGTGGCAGCTTTAATTCTAACAGCCATCTCCTCCTCAGTCAAGGGAACCTCACCCCGATCAGCGGGATGATACATCAACAAATTCTTGGCAGTGTAATTCCACCCTTCAAGAGTACTCGGAGGCTGATAAGAGGTTCCATATCCATCAGTAATTCTATCCCTCTTCACATCCTCAATACCCTTCACATCCTCGTTCAAATACCCAAACTTCTCTTTCCTCTTCCTATTCACTTTCTCTAAAATCTTGGAAAAGCTTTGATTATCCTCACTAGTATACCTCCTAAGAAATTGATCAAGACCAAGGGAAGTATCAACTCCACCGTCGTTACTCTCCCCCTCTTTAACCTCCGGGATTAAACGAGGCGTTTGTGGGGGCTTTCCGTCAAACTCATCCAAAGGTGTGAAATTTCTAACGAACGTGGAACCGGGTGTGTGGGAGGCGGTTCTAGAAGTATCGTTGGGATTGGTTACCTTTGATGCGCCGGCGCGGCGTTCGAGGATCTTCAATTGAGCCTCGCGAATCACGACGGGGTCGCCGGTTTTTATGGCTTCGAGCCAGTCGAGGCGGTCCCTGAGCTTCGAGATGTCGGGGAAGTAGTCGCGCTCGATGATCTTCTCCAACGCCTCCACGTAAGTGTCCTCGTCCAGAACCCTAGAGTTCTTCGCACTCGACGACGACAACGATGTTGAATCATTAGGGTTTTGCACCGACACCTGCGAAATCGAAGGAGAAGGCGACGACAAGTGCAGCGGCGAGTGCCCTGGGGATTGAAGCATTCTGCTGAGGGTAAAGTTGCGATTGATTGAAGGAATTTGTGATTGCAAGTTCAAAAATTGAAGCTTTTAGGGTTAGGATTTGATGGTATTGGGTATAGAAGATGATTTTCTGGTTCAATACAGAGACGAAGCTATAAGGGAACTTCGAACAAATTTCCAAAGCGCGTTTTCGTTTTTGGAACACATTAATCGATATTTATCTTTTCAATATTCACAACAAAAATCTTAGTTTTAATCTTTATCATAAATAATTTTAAATTGATTTTAATATCCAAAATTATATTTATCATAATATAAATATATTATCTATTATCAAAAGTGACCAAAGGTGAATTAAAATTAAGCAGCTTAAAATTTTTGAAGATTATTTTAGAAAAAAAGTAAACATATCTTGATGATGATTTGGTCCACATCTTATTATCATAAAATTTTCATTTATTGTATTGGTTTTGTTATCTAAATTATTTGCCAACATATAATTTAGACTTAACCAGTGATGATTTGGTACAATAATAAAAAAATTCACTAACAAAATTATAAGAGATATCAAAGTTAAATGGTACAAAATACAATTAAATCTATGTTGTGTAAGTTTTTTTATAATAAAAGCATAAGAATTGGCATAAAAATTATCTTTAAATTCATTGTAGAAAACACGCGGAATTATTTCGATGGAATAGATAAAAGATAATTTTATTGATAAATTGACAACTATTTTTAAATTAATAGAAAATATTTAATTATAGATTATATTAACCGGTGTTTTAAAGATATTGATAAAATTGTATGAAAATTTATAATTAATTGTGATATTAAATGAATTATCACTTAATAATAATTATTGTTGTTTTTTTTTTTTGTTTAGAGGATAAAAATGATCATAATTATTTAAAACTAAAAATTATGTTTAATATTTTATTTGATGCAAATTATAAAAGAATTAAAAAAATAATAACATAATTATATTTTAATATTGTTAGGAGTTAAAATATAATTAAATATAAAAGATTAAATTATATAAAATAAAAAAAATTAGTATTAAATATTAAAAATTTACAAAAAATAAAATAAAATATAAATTAAATAATAAAATAACTAGATTTTCGTTACTAAAAATTTTAAAGTGATTTATTTTTCAAAATTTATAGATAGTATATTTCAAAGCTTTCGAATCTTTACATCTCAACATTCATTAAAATAATCTTCAAGTCTTAAAGAGATTTTTTTTTCTTATTTTCTTGTAAATATTTTAGGAATTTCAAAGTGTTTATTTTGTGTCAGGAAAATATAACTTAGAATTTCAAAAGGTTTTTTTTTTTTATATAAAATCTATTATATTTATAATTAATTATTCTAATTTTTAATATAAAAGTGATGAAATTATGCATCTGACCTTTGTATAAAAACAATGGTTAACATTCGCTTTCAAATATTTATTATTAAAAAAATTAAAATAGATATTGACTTGAAGTAGAGAATGATTGTACAACGTTTTCTCACAGGATAAAATTAATTAATTAAAGTTTTAATATTTCCAATAACTCTTTTACTGTTGTTACTGTTGTTACTAAGATTAAAGAAAGAATAACTTCATAAATTTTTATTTTAAAATGAAACTAACAAGACAATATTATCTAACTTCTTTAATTAATATTAAAAGAAATTTGGAATAGATTTTGACTTGAAGTAAAAAGTGATTATATAACGTTTGATCTGTCTGTTCTGAACACAATAAAAATTGTTATTAATTAATTAGTTTTAATATTTCTAATAACTCTTTTATTATTGTTACCATGGTTAAAGAAAGAGTAACTTCGTAAATTTTTATTTTTAGAATGAAACTAAGGTAATGAGACATATATTACACATGAATGAGTTAAAACAAAACGAGTTAATGCAACAAAAACAATAAAAAGTGGATGTTTTCTTCTTTTACTCCCATAATTTCTATGTACACTCTGAAGAGTTTTAAAAGAGTCATCCTAATGGTATCGAATAATCTTTTTGGAATTTACGAAACCATATTTCAGAACAAAATTTTAGAACATAAATAATTTTTAAAATAAATTTTTATCAGTAAATATATATATATATATATATATATATGTGTGTGTGTGTGTGAACATTCATTTTTATAACTTTTGTTTTAGTGGACATAATTCTATATCTATTTTATCTTTTACTAGCATAAACACATAAGTTATAAGTATAATTACACATTTTTAAAATATAAATGATGTTATATTAATAAAAATATACATAATATTATATTAGTAAGTGATGATATTGTAATATATAAAATAAATTTATATTTATTGAAAACAAAGTGAGATAAATGGAGAAAATATGAGGAAGTAATTGTTGATGGATAGAGAGAAGATAGATACTTTTAAAAAACATGTAAAAGTAAATGTTAATTTTTAAAATTTTTAAAAATAATTATATTATAAATGGTCAAATTTAAATCAAGAAATATTGACACAAAATAAAAAAAAAATCATATATAGAAAAAAGAAGGAGAGAAGATAAACATTTTTATAGAAAAATGTAAAAAGTAACTATTAATTTTTAAAAATTAAAAAAATAAATATATTGTGAAAAGTAAAATTGGAGTTATGAAATATAAACACAGAAGAGGTAACCCTCTTTATTTATAACGATAATTTTTATATTTTATAAATATTTTTAATTTACTTTTACAACCGTTTTTTGTCATTATTTTATTATACACAATTCTTTACCAACTTTACTCTTTATTAATATGTTCTTTTTATTATTTTATCTTTTAATTTTTGTAAATCCGTTTTTTGAACTCAATTAAAATTTTCTAATATAAAATTTTTATATATTTTTTGTCATGATAAAAAAGTAAATACAAATATATTTAATCATGTGTTTCAACTTATTATAAGAAAATAATGTGTACATGCATAAAAGATGTTTTAAGTAACATTTATTATTATCATCACTTGCGAACCAATATGTACCCAAGATGGGTAGACACACTTCTTGGTTTTGTTAAAATTATTATTAAATATGTGAAAAAAAAATTATTTTATCTTTTCTAATTTTTTATATTTGTCATTCTTAATTCCTTACTTTTATTTTAAAATGGATCTGGATTAAAACTCAAATAATTTCTAATTGTCATCATTGACTTAAGGTCTTAGATTTGCGACCGATTATCATTATTATTGTTAATAGATAAACAATATGAAATTACTATAGTGGAAATATATTTGTTTTAGTTTTATGCAATTTAAGAATAAGGTATATGGAATGCAATTGATAAAGAATGATCATGTTATTATTCAACTTCTCTTATTATTCCGAATCAATTTCAAAACAAAGGCATGAAATTGTTACATATTTATTTGAGGTTTTTCCTTTTCACACGCACAAATGCAACACCTTCTGATGCATCGCTTTACGCAACGAGGAGCGAGATAAGGACAATGCAGATTTACACAACCAGAATTCATATGGCACTGATAGCTACAAGCATCCACAAACCCTACAAAATCTGTTCAATTTTTGCCAAATCATTAGTTAAACAAACATGGTGTCTCATCCATTTCACAAGGGCTTAAATATTTTTTTTTTTCTCATTTTCGTAGTGTTTGTTGCGAATGGTCCTCATTTTGATATAATGTTTAAAATGATCCTCATTTTTTAGCGAATGTTTAAAATGGTCCAAATAAAACATTTGGTAGAAATAAAAACCATCCGCAACAAACACTACAAAAATGAGAACTAAAAAAATATTTAAATCTTTCACAAAAATCATCATATAAAATTAAACACCACTCTAAATCCAAAATAGTTTGTGATTTTTGACACAAACAAAAGTATATACATAACTGTATATAAGAAAGGTGCAACAAAAGAGAATCAGAGCGAAGCATACCTGTTGGAAGTATCACGAGAAATAAAAACATCAAGCAAGGAAACAACACTGAAGTTTTTGCCATTGGTTATGTGTTTAAAGGGTTTTCTTAGAATAATTGTTCAAGTTAAGGAGTTGTGTATATGAGAATTATTTATAACCATAATATTGATAACAATAACTACGATGATAAAACATTATTATTTAACTTATTTAATTAATATTAAAAGAAATTTGAAATAGATTTTGACTGGAAGTAGAAAGTCATTATATAACGTTTTCTCATACTTTGAACACGATAAAAACTATTATTAATTAATTAATTAATTAGAGTTTTAATATTTCCAATAACTCTTTTATTGTTGTTACCAAGGTTAGAAAAAAGGAGTAACTTCATAAATTTTTATTTTTAAAATGAAACTAATCGTAATGAGACATATTTTTATTTTTAACTTCTAATTGTTTTTTAACTTCTTTATCCTAATTTTATTTTATGAATAAAATTTAAATTTATAATACAAAATGATTAAACCAAATATTTACAAGAAAGTATGAAGTATAAAATGAATGAAATATAATTATATAAAATCTTAGATAAAATAGATTACACGTGAATGAGTTAAAACAAAACGAGTTAATGCAAAAGAAAAAAAAAACAATAAAATGTGGATGTTTTCTTCTTGTACTCCAATAATTTCTAATTACACTCTCAAGAGTTTTAAGAGAGTCATCCTAATGGTATCGAATAATCTTTTTGGAATTTATGAAATAATATTTCAGAACAAAATTTTGGAACATAATTTTTAAAATAAGTTTTCATCAGTAAGTATATATATAATAAGGAGCATTCACTTTTATAACCAATTGTTTTAGTGTAGATAATTCTATATTTATTTTATTGTATGTTTACCAGTGTAAATACATTATTATGTGTATACATAATTGTTAAAATATGCATGATATTATATTAGTAGATGATGTTATTGTGATGTGATTAAAATAATATATAAAATAAATTTATATTTATTAAAAACAAAGTGAGATGAATGGAGAAAAGATGAGAAATTAGTTGTTGATGGATAAAGAAAAAATTAAGAGAAGATAGACACTTTTATATAAAGCATGTAAAAGTAAATTTTAATTTCTAAAAATTTAAGAAATAATTATATTGTAAAGACTGAAATTGAAATTATGAGATGTGGACACAAAAGAGGGAATCATCTTTACATATACTAGCATAAACACATACGCATCTTTTTAAACATGCATGATATAATGTTAGAAGTGATGACATTGTAGTGTTATTAAGTTAATATACAAAATAAATTTATATTTATTAAAAACAAAGTGAAATAAATTAGAAAAGATGAGAAAATAATTGTTAATGGATAGGAAAAGAACAAAGGAGAGAAGATAAACAGTTTTAACGATTAATTTTTAAAAAATCTAACAAATAATTATATTGAAAAGAGTAAAATTGAAACTATGAAATGTGAACACAAAAGAGGAAATTATCTTTCTATATAGTTATAGATAATCTTAGGAACAAAATAAGATAAATGGAGAAAATATGAAAAAGTAATGAATAAGGAAAAAAATTGAGGAAAAATAGACACTTTTATAGAAAACATGTACAGTAAAAATAACGATTAATTTTTAAAAATTTAACAGATAATTATATATATATATATATATATATATATATATATATATATATATGCATAAAAGTTGTTTAAGTAACATTTATTATTATCATCATTTGGGGACCGAACTAATGTGTATCTGAGATGGCAAGCACACTTCTTGATTTTATTAAAATTATTATTAAATATCTGAAAAAAAATTATTTTCTCCTTTTTAATCTTAAATATTTGTCCTCTCTTAATTTTTTACTATTATTTTAAAATGTTACTAAATTGAAAACCAAATAATTTCTAACTGTCGCCATTGAATTAGACTCTTAGATTTGCGACCGATTATTATTATTATTGTTAATATATAAACAATATGAAATTATTATAGTGGAAATATATTTGTTTTAGTTTTATGCAATTTAAGAATAAGGTATATGGAATGCAATTGGTGAAGAATGACCGTGTTATTATTTCAACTTCTCTTATTAATAGGAATAAATTTCACAACAAAACATGAAATTGTTACATATTTATTTTAGGTTTTTAATTTTCGCACGCGCAAATGCAACACCTTGTTCACAACCAACATTGTCATGGCACTGGTAGCTACAAGCATCCACAAACCCTACAAAATTTGTTCATTTTTTGTTAAATCATTAGTTAAACAAACATGGTCTTTCATCCATTTCACAAAAACCATCATAAAAATATACAAAAACCATTCCAAAACCAAAATAATTTGTGATTTTGGAGATAAACAAAAGTATATAAATAATTGTAATAATTTGTGATTTTCGAGATAAACAAAAATATATAAATAATTGTATATAAGAGAGGCGTAACAAAAGAGAATCAAAGCGGAGCATACATGTTGCAAATATTACTAAAAATAGAACCATCAAGCAAGAAGCAATAGTGAAGCTTTCGCCCTTAGTTTTGTGTTTAAAGGGGTTTTTTAGAATAATTTTTCAAGTTACATATTTGTGTATTTGAGGATTATTTATAATGATAATAATAAAAATAATAATGAAAATAATAACTACAATGATGATAATAAAGTGCATTAAATAATAAAAGTAAATATAATTCAATATTGAAATTTTTTTATATATTTCTCCTTATAAAAATGATAATTTTAATGTTGTATACATGAATTTCATTTTAAATAAATTTTTCTAATTTTATATCTTTCACTCATTACAATGTTCTTTTGACATTTTTCCTTAAATATGTTACAAATAATTAACATGAAACTTTCCAAATATAATTTTTTAAATCCTGTTATTTAATTTAATAATTAAAAATGTAGTATTATGCTTCAATGTGAATGAGTAGAATTTTTCTATATCAAAAATTCATTTTCATAAGTATCTTCTATTTTATCACTTATAACAAATAAATATATTCGGTTATTCCTCGTCAATATCCTTATTTAAACAACAAAAAATTAATACTAAAATATAATTTATCAAAATTAAAAAAATTGAAAATGTAACCTCCATTTGGATATTTGCTATCATTTGGGCGGATGGGATTGTAAGAGAGAGAAGAGATTGATCCTCACATAACACGAAGATTTGCACAAATTTAATGTAAATAGCCACTGAAATAACGAATTTGTCCTTATTTTATTTTATTTTGTTACATAGTAAGGCATACATATACAATAGCATTATTTTAACTGCACCTTGAACGGTTCAAATTCTCTGCATATATTAATAATATTTTATTATTTTTTATAATTCAATATGTAATTAAAATTATTTGCAATAAATCACATTTTATTTTAAATTGGTTACATTTATTATAATTTTATTTTATCTAAATAGATTTTATTTTCTATTCATTTTAATTATAAAGATAAAAGTATAATTTTATATTTTAATTTATTAAAACATTTTTTTTATATATCACATCCACGAAATCATTTATTAACTTTCACACATATTCTCTTCAAAATCCTTCATCTATTCCTTCAAACAAATAACACTACAATCATCTTTCTATCTCCTATATTTATTCACTCTCTCTCCCTCGTATCATTCCCCTCGATCCAAACAATTCTTAAAATAAAAATAAATGATAATCAACTTACAATTAAAAAAATAATTATAAAAAAACATATAATACATAACTTTTCTTTTCATATTTATAAAATATAAATATATAAAAAAATCATAAGATAAAAAATATTAACGATTAAACTAATATTTTATTATGAAGTTAGACAAGAGTAAATTGCTCTTTTTTATCTTCTTCAACAATGATAGAGAACAGAAGAGAAATGAGAACAAAATTAATGTGTTTGTGTCTAACTTTTTTGTTTAAAAAAAAACGTGACTATATAACTACATTTAGTGTCACAAAAATATATCTCAATAAAATTATATTCTTTATTGCATTTAATAAATAAAAATCTACCTAATTTAATTTCTATCAATATAGTATATATTACATATAATTTAAAATGAGATTTTGAGAATATATGAAAAATATATTTCAAAAAGATATTGTTGAACTAATTTTCAAATATTTTTTTAGTAAATAAATGTTAATTTTTTAAATGAGCTTTTTCTAACGATTTTGAAGATACTGTTAACATACTATTTTATTATTTTATCTTTTAATTTAAAAAAAAACTCAATTAACTTTTTTTAATATAAAAGTTTTATATATCTTTTATAATGATAAAAAAATAAACACACATATACGTAAACATATGTTTCCACTCATAACAAAAAATAATATATGCATAAAAATGTTTTAACTAACATTTATTATTACCATCAAATGGGACCTATGTGTATATGGGAATGGATAAATGCATCGCTTTATTTTATTAAAATTAATATTAAATATCTGAAAAAGAAAATATTTTGTTAAACCTAATATTTTATATTTATCCTCTCTAGTTCTTTATTTTTGTTTAAAAATATTACAAGATTAATACCCAAATAATTTATAATTGTCGCGATAGACTCTTAGATCTATGAGTAATTACCATTATTATTGATAATACATAGATAATACAAGATTATTATAGCGGAAATATATTTGTTTTAGTTTTATGCAATTTTTAAGTATATTGAATGTAATTGATGAACAAGAATGATCATGTTATTACTTCAACTTCTTTTATTACTAATAAATTCCACAACAAAGGCATGAAATTATCACATATTTATTTGAGGTTTTTCATTTCCACGACACACGCAAGTGCAACACATTCTGATGCATTCCCTTTCGCAATGAAGAGGACACTTCAGAAGACTACAACGAGCTTTATTATAGCACTCGTAGTTACAATCACCCACAACCCCTGCAAAATTTGTTCATTCTTTGTCAAATCATTAGTTAAACAATCATGGTGTTTCATCTATTTCACAAAAATCATCATATAAAAATAAGCACAACTCCAAATTCAAGAAAATTTGTGATTTTTGACACGAACAAAAGTATAAATAACTGTATATAAGAGACACAACAAAAGAGAAACAAAGCGAAACATACCTGTCGTAAATATTATGAGAAATAGAACCATCAAACAAGGAAACAACATGGAAGTTTTTGCCATTGGTTGTGTGTTTAAAGGGCTTTTTTAGAATAATTTTTCAAGTTATCGAGCTGTGTATCCGAGGATTATTTATAACTAACAATAAGAAAATAATAATGATAACAATAATTACAATTATGATGATAATAAAGTGCATTAAATTATAAGAGACAAAGGTATGCTTTAGAGTTGAGGTTGGAGCTTTAAAGTTTTTGAGGTATCAAAATAATATATTTAAAATTTTATATACTTAATCATTGTTACTAATATAACAAAAGTATAAATAATTTATTATTTAAATTTTTTTTATATGTTTTATTCTTAAGAAGTGATAATTTTGAAGTTGTATTTGTGACATGAATATCATTTTAAATCAGTTTTTCTAATTTTATCTCTTTCAATTATTAGAATATTCTTGTAAGGACGTTTTTCTTATAATACGTTACATGTAATTAATGAAACTTCTCACATATAATTATTTGAATCTTAAATGAAGGTTACTCTAATTCAACAATTGAATCATTAACATCACTTTTAGTTTTCATATGTATCTTCCTTTTTATCACTTTTAAAAATAAATTTATTCGTTTATTTCTCATCAATATACATATTTAAAACAAAGTTTAAGTCTAAAAAATAATTAATCAATATCTAAAAAACAACGCGGTGCGTCCTCCACCCTTCATAGAAGCGCGGTGCACCCTCCACTTGTCACAACAGTGCGGTGCGTCCTGCAGTCATCGCAACAGTGGTGGCACCTCCTCCACGATCGAATGCAACGTAGCGGTGTAATACTCAAGTCAGGTGTCTGAGTGCTCACAAAAAAATCATGTTCTTTCTCTTCCCTTCGCGAAACACACAATGTAAGATCCAGAGCCTCCCTGAAATAGAAATAGTCAGCGACACTCTCCAAACACCCAACAGTGCTTCCTCCACCAATCGAAGGCAGCAATGCATCCTCCACCCATTGAAGCCAACAGCGGCTCCTCCATCGCCTAAGCCAACAGTGCCTCCTCCACCATCGAAGCCCACGACGTGTCTTCCACCGTCGAAGCCTGCAGTTATAGTTGGAAGCATGGATTTCCAAAATGTGCTACATGAAGGTTCATCCAAAGTTGCATCCAATCTTATTAACATGGAAGATGAAGAATATTTCCATATTTAGTTGTGTACTTTGTTAATTAGAAACTTTAAATTTTTTTGTTGAACTTAAGGATTATGAGCTTGTGTATTTTGTTAATTAGGAGTTTTGAATTTGTTGGTTGAACTTAAAGATTATGAGCTTTGATTTGGTTTAATTTGGTTTAAGGATTTTGTTGCTTTGATTTGGAATAATGTGATTGCATTTTGTTTATGTTGGCAGGGAATTATATTTCGTTATGAGCATCGGTTATTAACTCTTGTAACATATCTGTAGTATTACTTAATTACTTGGCAGGAATTGCTTTATGTTTGTTTAATTACGGGGGCTAGCCCGTGGACTACGAGCCATACAGTTGGGCTGGGTGGGCCACATAAACAAATCCAATTTCAACTTGTGGGGCGGACCAACCATGCACCACGCATTTCACGTGCCAGAACGCGGGCGGGCTAGAACGGCCCTAAACCCTGAGAAGCCTTAAAAGTGTTTTAGACTCGTTACTATATATACTTTTTCTCTGAATGTACTCCATGTTAATTCTTTACCATGACATAACTATTCTTATTTTTCCTTTCTTATTTCATGTGCTCAGAAAGTTCTTTATGAAATGTTAAAAAATATAAGACATGTTCTGTAAAGTCCTTTTCAAAATGCTAATGGGGTGCAGTTAATAAAACAGGCCCAATTGGTGAATGTAGCCCAGAGCAGAGAGTATTGTGGTGCGGTTTGAGAGAGAGAGAGGGAGAACAAGAACCGTCGATTGAAGACTTGACAAATGAAATGAAAGCTCAGAAAAGCATATTCTATGTGTGTGTATGTCAGCGTGTCACTTTAAAATTAATAACACAGCAGAGAGAGAGAGAGAGTGGACTTTTGTTACCTTTTGCCTTGTTTTTTGGGTCAATTAAATAAGGATGTTACATTGGACTCACTCCCATTGCATTGCTTCCTTCCACCACCCAAACCCACAACACAACATCAACAACGTTTTCTTCTGCTCTGCAACAAATAAACACTTCTTTACTCAACTCAACTCCCTCTTCTCCAATTTCGAGACTTTTCTTGTTTTCCGGGTAAGTCATCTCTTCCCACGTGCAATCTTTCTCTTTATAGTCCCCACAACCCAATTTCACTCTTTTCTATTCACCCTTTTTAATCTTAGCGTACTAAAATCGATGTCGGACTTTTTTTTTTTTTTTTTTCTGGGTTAAGGGATATTTGGAGAGAAGGTAGAAAAGAGCGTTTTTTTTGAGACCCTAGCAAATGAATTAACACTCTTTTTGATTTGGTTCGTTGGGTTAATTTCAGAAACAGAATAAAGAATAAAGAATAAAGAATAAGCTATCTCTGAATGTTTTGTTTGCAATTGGGTTGTTTAACAGATAATTAAGTAGAGAATGGTATGATCTCAAAGTAGGACCTGGAAATTAAATTTTTGGTTGAGATTTGTTGAGCTTCTGTGAATTGGAATTTAGTATGGCTTTAATTATGCGTGTGTATGTTTGTATGTTCATCTATGGCGTCAAGACTCCGATTTGGAATATTTAGATATAGTATTTGGTCCATCATGAGTGAATGAATGATTTCGCATGTTTAAAGTGAGTTTCATATTGCTGCTGCTTCTGCTAATAAAAGTTGGGTTTTTTTTAGCATCTGCTGTTTAGCAAGTAAAAGTAGAAAGAGGAATTTTTATTAGAAAAAGAAATTGTTAATTATTACATAGGGAAAACAATAAGTAAAGGATACTCTTTTCTTTTTTCAGCGAAAACTTTCCGCATTTTTTGCCTTAGAACAGGGTTGACATTAATAGAACTGATAAAAAGTTCAACAATGGAACCTCGGATGAAACAGAAAATTTCCCTACCCACTGTTCATGCTGTAGCTATTACTGATCTTTCTGTCACATGGAACTGGAACCTAAATTTGTATTTTTTCTAATAGCTCTTCAAATGTGTCAGGTCTGAACAGCCACAAGCTCACATTGCTTAGTCATCTTTCAGGACATTCATGGAAGCAGTCAGTGAAACTAGACCCATTTCCTTCTGATTTATAAGAAGTAGGTTCACATGGTTTCTTCAGACAAAAGTGTAGATCAAAATACCCCTTCTGGTAAATTGCTGCAGCATAGAGCCAGTCCTGATAGTGATGTTACATTGTCACAAGGTCATGATACTAAAAATGATCCTTCCAAACCAGAGGGAGCAACAAGTTCTCCTTCTGCTGTAGTTAAAAATGAAGAGGGGAAGGACTCCGATGCTACTGCATGTGCCCTGGAATCAGATCAAGAAGGAAGCACGTGCTCATTACCACCTGAGAAACATTTGCAGAGCCCTGATACTCTTTTGAATGAATTGCCTCCATTGCAATCCAGTCAAGAAAGTCCCTCTATAATACGTGAAAAGGTGTCTAAAGATGGCTATAACTGGCGAAAATATGGTCAGAAACATGTCAAGGGGAATGAATTTATACGGAGCTATTACAAGTGTACATATCCAAATTGCCAGGCAAAAAAGCAATTGCAGCAGTCTAATAATGGGAACATCACCGATTGTGTTTGTATCGGACAGCATAATCATCCTAGGCCTCAATTGAACTCCACAGTATCAGTTGAGTGTGTTTTTCCGGTTGTTGAACAAGCAGCACGCAAACCCTTGTTAGCCAATGTGAAAGGTGAGCAGTTAACATTGTTAGTACTTTAGTTTATATGATTTCATAGAAAAGATCTTAATGCATGTTATGGCACCATTTCTGAAGACAAAACATCCGTTGAGCAAGGATGCACGTCTCAACAGATCAAGCCTTTACAGTCCTTTCCGACTGCAAAAGTGTCCCCAGTTATTGAGTTGAAAGCTGCACATTTACAATTGTCAAAGGCAAAGAATCAGGTTCATGACAACGAGGATCCTGAGTCAAAGCGACAGTAAGTTGTTATCACTATGTTTTAAAATTTGCTTTGATATATATGTTTTAAAATTTGTGTTGATACCATGCAGGAAGAAAGACAGTAGTAATGCTGATTCCATTGGAGTTAACATGTCAACTCGTGAATCTCGTGTTGTTGTTCAGACTTCAAGTGAGGTTGATTTGGTAAATGATGGGTATCGCTGGCGCAAATATGGGCAGAAGCTAGTTAAAGGGAATGCAAACCCAAGGTACATGTTAAATTTTCATTTCAAATACAGTCTTATTTTCTGCCATTGTGATGGGTATCTCATTTTGCCTTGGATGAGCTAGCGTGAAACCTTGTCGCCATAAATTAATTTCATTAGCTTCTAGTGTAATGATCTCTTTGAGATATTCTTTGCCTGTTTGAAAGCAACAGGAAATGGTTATAGTATTTTCTTCTATATTATTTTCAAAGTATGTTCCACATGCACTTTTTGTAGGATTTTTAATCTTAAGTCCACACAACTAATAGTCTCAATATTATGGTTTTAACCATGATTTAGCAGTCCTATACTGGTTTTGAAATGCAAGCAACACTCTTGAATGTTTGAACACAGATGAAAAATTTTATTACAAGCATCATGTTTCTTTAGCATAAAAAGAAAGCAATGGAAATTGTATCAATACAGCTCCGGTTCTGAATTAGAATATTGGGAATACCAATTCCTTCAGTCTAGCTGCATCCTCTTCTCCAGCTGGTTAAACTTGTCAAGTTACCTCTTCTCATTCTGGTTACACTGTTTTTAGATGTTTATGTGCTCTCTCTATTCCTCTGTGCTCTGAGCTTTACATGGAAGCATCATTCACAAATGTTTTAATTTAATGTGATTGGATTTTCTCTCTACTGCAGAAGTTACTATCGATGCTCAAATCCTGGATGCCCTGTCAAAAAGCATGTGGAAAGGGCCTCTCATGATTCAAAAATTGTAATAACTACCTATGAGGGACAACATGATCATGAACTTCCCCCTGGAAGGACTGTCACTCATAATGCAGCTACAAATACTCACACAACGACCATGAATGGCAAGGCAGGAACCGAATCTGAAGATACTGCTGTTAACAGAGGGGAACAAAGTGGCTTGGGCTCGGCAAGCAAATTATCAGAGCAACTAAATGGCAAGTCAACTACTAAGTCAAAGGTCCGTGATATGGTTCAGTTTAGTGTGATAAGCCTTTCAAATGAGGGTCCTGAAGTTAAATTAAATGAGCAACAACAAAAAGATAACTCAGGTACCAAAGACGATTCTGTCAGCAGTGATGTTATATGCAATTCTAGTTCTGGAGTTCCGTGTAGATCCAATGAACAGCTGAAAAGTGAGGTAAAACCTTTATCAGAAGGAACTAAGGCCATTCATGATAACCCCAGTACAGAAAGCGAATTTAACAAGCAACCAGCAGCTGATGCAGAACCGGTCCAAAGCTAAATTTGCAATATTTTTTGAAGCTGCAGATGGTCACAGAAGAGTATAAATATTTGACTATGACATAGGCTTGACAGATATATTGTGGGATTATAATTCCTATCTCTACTCTAACCTTCACTTTACTCTTCTTCTAGCTCTCATTCTCTTTGGGCAGTTTGACTAAATATGCAAATTACAATTAATACTACATTGGATATCAAACTTGTATACCATTATTGTTAGAGTTAAATAAGATTTACATTTTCGTACATATGTATCTAAAATTCTAATATATCGTTGAGCATACTCAGTCATTCAGATGTAATTCTTGTTTTGTGCCTAGTAATCCTTCCATCTCCTTTCTTCTTGTAAATTTAGAAGTGCAATGCAGAATTGTAGTAGTTGAAAATAGCAAAAGTTATTCCATGCGCTAAAATGTGAGTGTTGGTGCAGTGGTTTAGGTTCATTCTTTAATGTCATGTTCAATGGCAACTGAATAGAACAGGATATTGGTTGGTATTTTATCATTTATCGAAAGGTGAAATAGACACTATTCTGTGTTTTGGAGCTTAGAGACCGAATATATAAACAGCCAAATCCTCTCTTACATTGTCTCAGTACACGAGAAGACCAATTGGTGTCAACTTTGGAGGCTGCTAAAGAATTTTATGGGTCCATTACGTTTAAGCTCATTCTTGAAGTCTAGAAGATAATGAGAGTGTTTCTTCTTACACATTCGTTTATAATTTTTATTTTTTGACTTTCAACTCTCTTGCTACTGAATTGAAAATACAGAAAGAGTTGCATCTTACAAGTCACTATACCCTTTGGAATTTATGCAATTCTCCTATTTGGCACTGATATTATTTTGTCAAGTCCACCTTTACAAGTTATGTTCGAGTAAGTCAGCTTGCTAGAAATTCGTTCTTCCTTCACAAAGCGACACTTGCAAATGTTGAGGTCCCCTAATGATCCAAACCACACCCTCTTTAAAATGATATAATATTTTTCCTGTAAAATGAAAATTCTTTCTGTAGAAGGACACAAGAATTTTCCTTCATATTGGTCCACCAAAGCAACGATCACACCAGCATAACCCCTTCAATACGCAGACCCTGGACCAATAAAAGGAGTGACTGTGCAAAGATAATCTTAGTCCCATGGCCTACCCTCTTACAGAATAAAGATAACTTTCATCAAATTTCAAACTCTCAGTCGTAGTTTTTTTTGTTTCAGTTATCATTAGTTATCTTAAATGAAGCCACGTGGGCTGTTTTATTAATTTAATCCTAACGCTTAAAGCAAAACATCTAATAAATACATGGACAACAATGTCTGATAACAGGATAGCATAGTTTCTAAATGCTTCTGATATATTCTACAAATTACTTTCCCCGTCACTAAGTCTAAGTATATTATATAACCATTGGGGTGCTCAGAATTCAGGGGCCAGAAAAGATTTTGAAATGACAGATTAATATTGCTGAAAAAGGAAATTTGTACCTACAATTTCTATAGAAATGCTTTAAACAAAGAAAATAGACTATTAGATTGGATTTAATGTCGAGAACTTTCTCATTAACTTTTACAGCAATGGAACAGAAAATGAAGAGGCATAGGTTCTTCTTTGTACCCTGACAAACATGCAGGAGTCACATATTACCCATGTCTCATTTCCATGCGCAAGAAGCAACCAAATCTCTATTCATCCAACCCAGATAAAGAGCTCCATCTCTCTCTTCAAGTCTATATCTATTACTGTAGTTCTCAAGCAATTTCTTAATGGTACCATTCACCAGTGAACTCAAAGGGTAAGGAGTGAAACCGGCCATTGCAAATCTTGATCTCCATTTCCCAAGCACCTCATGCCGTTCCACCCTCTCAACCCCTTCACAAGCTATGATGTTAACCAAATCTCTCGCCAAACAATGCTGCTCAACATTGATTCTCTCTTTATGATCTCTAGGAAGAGTCACATCTATTGACTCAAACATTGCTGTGTAATAGTCCAGAGTTTCAAGGAAACGAGGAAAGAATGCAGCAGTGTTTGTGTTAGATTCCTGCTCAACAAGTGTCACCACCTTCGGCGATAGGCTCCTAACCAACCTCAACAACCTATCCCTGTGATTCTGTGTACTCACACTTTCATCTGGCATATGATGTAGCATGAATGCAAAATTCACAGCCAGAGCTTCCCCCGGTCGAACTCCAAGGTTATGTAGTTGAACATCACAACCAGAAATAGCTGCAGCATGAAACTCAAACGGCACCTTAAAATGCTCAGCAAGCTTTGATAACCTCCTTCCCACTATGTGCAGTCCACCACCTCTAGCATAAGCTGATTGTGAGTCATCAATACCTGTAATCCGAATGTGGGGTGGCCCTCCAGGTCTAGCTGCAAAAGCCTGAATTAAAGTGATCCACTGGCTTCCTTGACCAATTTGGAAATCAATTATGTGCACCCTTTCTTCATCTTTCATAGCTTCTGCAATGGCTCCATTTGCAGACATGTACCCAAATTTGAAATAAGGGCAAACCTCATACAGTATGTGCATGTAGGAGAGAAGCTCAGAACTTTCTGGTTCTTTGCATCTTAAAGCTTTGTATATTGAACTCCCAGAAGCAGCTAATCTTGCAACAAGTCCTTCCAGCATGTATGCTCCCAACCGTTGAATTGGGTCGCCAGAAACTGACACCATCTGCCTTAGTTCATCCATCAGCCACTGTGCCATGAGCAAATCATTGTCTGCAATGGCTTTGGCACATGCAATAAGGATGTGCTTCAGGTTTTTGCTAGAAATTGCCACCATTGTTTGTCTCCAGCTATCCATCTCAAGTGAAGCAAAGTTGTTTCCATTGCTTATGGCACTGTCATAACAATCAAGATTATCAGAGTCAGGGCCAAGCATCACACTTTCCAACTCTCTCAGTTTGTGCTTGAAGCTGCTTAAATCATCGGTTATGCAGGAGCCACTCAATGGAGAGCCATAGGTATTCTCAGGGGAATGATACTGATCAGAAGGATATGACTGAGACTCATGCTGCGATATGGGGCTACCATTAGGTGAGAAACTAAGAGTTGAAGGAGAGTTGTAAAGAGTGAAACTGCCAGCTACAGAAGATGATTCCAATGTACAGTAAAGTTCAGAAGAACTTGGAGTTGAAAAGTGAGTTCCATGGCCTCCATCATGGTAAAATAGCTGCTGATTAAGGGTGCGATACTGCGGCAAGCAATAGGCTTCAATTTGTTGTAATGGTTGATAGTACATGCTTGAACTTCTATGTTGCTCTGATGCCTGCATTATAACTGCTGTAGTAGTTCAAGTTATCTCTTTCAGATTGTATCTTGCAGCAGAACAATGGACAATAGTGGCCTAGAGATAGCTGTTAATTGATCCTCATGGCAACATAACAGATATGACCCTGAATTGTTCAGGTTCTCTCTTCTGAGTGGAGATAAACCGCAGATTTAACATGATCTTCTGTCTGCGTGGAAAAATCCCAGCATCAGTTTTATCATATTCAGTAGCAGCTTGCAACTTACAATGAATAGAACAGAGAGAAAGACACAGCTCAAATATTCAGTTGATAGGAACAGAATTTAAGGGCAACTTTTTCAGGTCCTACAGAAACTAGGAGTTTAGAGTCAGCGCACTGTTAACATTAGTCTACTTTTTTCTTCTTCTTCTTCTTCTTCTACCGTGTATTATCAACTTGACTCTCATACCAAGTCAAACAATCTGCTTATTTTCTTTTTATCACAAAAGAATGAAGAACAAACTGGGATCTATCAGTGAGAATTTCCAAGAAACATCATAGTTGACCAATTCTAAAGATTACTGGTTTAAAGAAAAATACTTTTGAAATTTCCAGAATTAAACAAAGAGAAGGGAATGATTATTCGGAAAGGGAAAGGGAATTATCCAAACATGAACATCAGATTTCAATAAAAAAGTAACAAATAAGACGCGAGAAATGTACATGGCCCCACATATGGTTGAATTAGTTTTCATCTGAATGAAGCCAGCCACTAAAAACAACTGCAGAATTTAAGGGAAAATCCTCAGCCAAATCTAATGAAAATATAATGTTTATAAAAGTTGTGAAGAAAATTTCCGATTCTGCTTGATTAATTCATTTCAGTGCTTCCAATTTGGCTGAGCTGAAAGAAGAAAGCTTTAAATTTCGGTCAGAACAGATGTACAAAACACAAAAAGCAGAAACAGCAAACGGGAAGTACCTATACAAAGCAAGGTTAATCAAGCTACCACTCATACGGTATTCATACATAAATCATAGTTTATGTCATAAGCACATAGGTTAACAACAAAATGCACATCAACTCATGATTAGAACTGGAAATTAAAGTGCACTTCTCATTGCATGAATTGGTTAAGAATCAATTAAAGATTAGAAAAAGGGAGATATACATTTCTGTAAAATCCATTCACATCATGACATCAAAAACAGAAATGCTAAAACACTGGAACTCAAAAGGTCCAAGAAGTATGAGCTTAATACACTTTACTTCACAAACCCTTGTAAATAAGAGAAGATAAAACCAGAAGCAAATTTTGAAGGAAAGTATGAAGCCAATGGCTTCAGTTTGAGAAGTTTTTGAACATTATACCAGTTCCTTACCAAGATTTGAGAAAAAATCCAGGGTTGGAAAAGCACAGTGAGCTAGAATCTGAGAGCATGGGGGAGTGTAGTAGAAGACAAGGCTATTCCAATGAAGAAAAAACTACTGAGAAAGCATTGGTTGGTGTTAATATGATGCTTGGTGACAACTCTTTTTATTGAAATGACAAGAGCACCCCTTGCTATCAGTTTGTTTGGTCAAATACAGCCATCAATGCCACCCTTACAATTGTGTCTCACATCACACGTGGCCCTCTTTCACTGAGTTAGCATTTGCTGCTTCACTCAGTTTCCTTTTCAATCCATCTACTTACCTATTCATTTTTTTCCTTATACCATTAATATCATTCTTTTTCAAAACAAAAACATCATATTAAATGTAAAACAAACAAATACTGGTATTGTATGTACAATTTTTCTCTTTTCTTTTTATACACTTGAGTACCACACATCCACACAACCTCCTATATGGTTTTCATTAATGACCTACCAACTTTGATGCCAATCTGGCGTCTAAAAAAGAGTTTCCAAATTTCAGACTCGTTTGAAAAAATTCTAATGAGTTTTTAGATTTCAGACTTGTTGAGAAAATTCTAGTAATCACGCCAATGTAAAACATCAGGTTAGAAAATACAAGAAATTTAGCTACAAATATCATTTGTTTGTGTTAGTAATTTTGTCATTTAACTCTATTCAAGCCATATTAAACCATTAAGGTGCTGCTCTTAATATATAGAATGTTAACCATTTAATGTAAACAACTTATTTATGTCCTTCTCACTACTTAGACAAATGATTAACAAGATATTCATAAATTTCTCTGATTTCACACAGTGAAAATCATTGCTGAATAGTAGGGTATTGAATACTATGAATAGTGTATGTGAACTTTAATTTAATTTCTCAACTAGTGATAAAAAAGAACTCCCTAACAAACTTCAAAGTTATTTAAATCAACAACCTCATGTAATAAGGATTATTATATAGATTAATGTTCAGTATTGTACATAAATAATATATGCAATAATGATGATGACTAGGTTTGGAAGTGTATCCATCCAGGGTGGTTTAGCTGGACCGATATCTCTTGCACGACATGTATGGGAAATGACATCAGATAAATGACATGCTCAACTCATCAATCAATTGTAAAGTACTCTTATTTTTAGGTATAAAAACTTGTATTGTTAGTGTTATTTATGAGAGTTTCTGCTCCAGTCTTGCAGAGTGTGTTTTTCTTTCTGTTCATCATAGGTGGAGGATACACCATTACACTAGTCCTTGCTGAAAAAAGATGCATCTACTTGCATTATATAGAAATTATTAGCAAAATCCAATCTTTGATTTGGGAAATTTGAAGAGTAATTGTATAACTGAAATACTGTTTCAGTAAGTTGTTTGAAAATCATAGAACAAAAGCAGAAGTAAAATGATTTCTGACTGCTTCTATATGATATGCAAACATAAACATTGAAGTAAGAAAGAACCAAAGAGAATAGAACCTATAGAGTTAAGGAGAAAACAGTGTAAAACAGTACCCCACTTAGTTGTAGATTAAACGTTTC
>Ga0214544_1000102_pt1 | contig 115563 bp, 69 predicted proteins | sample CNSS3metaG_FD_160074 | JGI IMG/M metagenome (GOLD analysis project Ga0214544, IMG submission 160074) | Root nodule microbial communities from cowpea collected in UCLA plant growth center, Los Angeles, California, USA - CNSS3 | ecosystem: Host-associated > Plants > Roots > Nodule | place: USA...
GAATGGGATGGTATGAAATCAACATGGAATATGAATGAGGATGAGTTACAAAGGATGGCGTGAGGTGTTAAATGCATGATCAATATTATTTGTTTGTTTGGAATGTGATTGGTATGTTGTCAATACGTAAATCCATGAGTCTCTAGGTGAGACTTCTTGGTCGTGCTTCAGTGGTCGGGACATAATTCCATGGCCCCTATTAGTGGGTGTCCATGGTGGTGCCCCATCTATATAACTTGGTAAGGATTCAAGGTAAGGATTGCATCCTGACACTCTAAGGAGTCAGTTAGTCTCACTTAGAGCAGACTGACTCCTGTGGTGAGAGTAGCAGGAGGCCTGAAACTCATCAAGGGCTAACCTTGTGTGTGAGGGAATTGATTCATTATAACACTTGTAACACATAGCTCGGGGGTGAGCAGAGGTATCCACTACAAGTGCAAGCATCCGCTGAATCCGACCAAGTTATATGTATCCGGATGAGTCGAGTCGAGTCTTAGTGTATTGATTTGAAGGTCATAACATGCTTGGATGATTTGTGTATATTGGACTGTGAAAGTATATCTGATCGCATGATGAAATCTTTTTGGCTCTAGCTTACCCTTTGCTTGTTTGATTACCTTGTATGTTGTTCTTTTACCTTTGCGATGATCATCAATTTATTGATGGGAGCATATGCGAGAGGTACTCATGGTCAACAAGAGAGAGATGACTCTGCTGCATAGTCTACTTGGGCTGGACTTCACGTTTTATTTGGGCTTTTCTTTAGGGCTAAGGCCCGTGTATTGTCCCTAAGGCTTTATATTGAATACTGGCTATCTCGTACTCCTTTTGGGTTGTAGGCATTGTAGTGAGCTTTAGTATTTTCTTTTAAGTACCTTGAATAACTGTAAGGAGTGACCTTATATTCCGCAACTTGGCTCTTTATATTATCCGATGTAAGATTTCATTTAATTATGTTATTATTTAAATGGAGTGTTACAAGTTGTATAAATAATTTTTATTTACTACAATAAAAAAATTTAATGTAATTGCCATGAATATTTTTTTACCACCATCCAACATATATTGTGATTCAAAAGATACAAGATCTATGCTAAAATTTTATTATTATATTTATTATTTGTTCTTTGCGTCATTTTGATCAAGTGACGCATTATAACTTTTATTAGTGTGTAAAAAATAGATTCATTATAATTTAAAAAATTGAAGTAAACAAACATTTAAAATATATTTTAATTTAAATATTTTTTTCCTTTTATATTTTTAAAAAAAATATTCTTAAAATTTATCAACTAGGTTTCATTAATGTTTGCAAATTTAATAAATGTTTTGTTTCTCATCAAATTTTATTTGGTATTATAATCTAAAATGTAAACAATTATAATTTATTTCAAAGTATTTGATATCAAAGAAACAACCATACTCCTAATATTGAATATTTAATAATATTATGTTTCCTTTACCGTAATTTTTTTGTAAAAATTAATTAAAATTAATATTAAAGTAGTAAGAAAACGGGTATGGGTATGGGTACGAGATTACACCCGTTACCCGATGGGGATGGGGATGAGACCAAAGTTTAATACCCCGTTGGGTTTGGGTATGAGGATGGAGATGAATTTTTTTGACAGGAATGGGTATGGGATAGTGAAACTCGTCCCCGCCCCGCCCCGTTGCCATCCCTATATAGCACTAGTTAAGCACTTACATTGCAAATATTACCCAAAAGAAAGAAGAAAAAAAAAAGTGAAGAGCTTGCCTTGGACATTGATTGCAATAATAATGGTCGGTTGCACATAGTTATAATACTTAAACCGACACTTATGAATCCTTGATTTAGTGCTTATGAATTCATAATATTCATAATTAGTTACCGAGTTCTCTACTTGACAAGAGTTAGAGTAGGAGCAAAATTCTAATTACTCAAAGAAAGTATATTATGCTTTTATTTGTAAAATCTTATTAGTAAATAATAACAGTTTTATCTAACACTTTACTTCTTTATCCTTCTTTGTATTGTGAGTAAGAAGATCGAAGGTAGTCCTAGGCTGAATTCATTTGACACATTGATAAGAGTCTGGGAACCGAGTTGACAAAACATGGTGTTTCAGCTTCATTAACAAAGCGAAAATTCCATAGCATGGAATGTGCAGTAATGCCACTGCAAAGTACCTGCATAGCAATGATAACTTATTAGTAAGGATCAATATCTTAAATGTGCTAGAACAAGGATTAGAGTAACAACATAATATTCCATTCTTTAATCACCATTTGTATTAAAAGTTCACACAAGTTCTCATCTTGATAAGAAAACAATACAAAACTGATAGAATTATTTCATATTTGGGTGTTATTTGGAAGAAATTTCGTACACAAATCTCAAGACTTTAGGTTTATAAAGATTTTTTCTTATATATGTATTTTGTCATTTCTATTTAACACGAGACTATAGAGTCACAACTTAAATTATTTCCGACTAAAACAAACTTCAAAATCTGGCCTTTAGTTTTCCTTTTTGGTATTTAAAATTGAACCAATTTTACATGAAATAAAATTAGTACCACAGTGGAGCATAAGAGGATGACAAATCAAGAAATGGATAAGGCCACCTGTTTGTTCCAAAGAAGAAAATTATGTTAGACAATGATGTAAAAGATGTTTTCATAGTACAATGAATAATATATGACAACGTAGTTGAAGACTTTATACCAGATATTAATGCAAGCATGAACCATCCACTGAAAAATCACATATATGATTGTCCACTGGCAAAAGTATCCTATTCGAAACCAAGGGAATCTCTGAAGAAGGAAAAGGAAAATGTGAAGGGTAAGAATTTTCTGATGCATAAGCATTGGAAATGGACTAATAAATGGAATCAAATGCAGGAACTGACCAGACAATTTAAAGCCGTGTCACCTATAAGGAAAACTGCATTGATTGAGTGCATAATCACTATCAACTGTCACAGATAAATTATATAACACATGGTTAAGAGCTATCTAGTTTTAATTATTTGTAGAAATTATAAAGAGGAATTGTTAGCCAATGGGGTCATAAATGATACTTACAAAATTTAGGTTGTAATCTTTGATGGTTAGAAATGGAACAATTATGAACCAAAATACACAATCAGTGAGCATGACAGCACCAGCATTAATCTGTTCACAAGTGAAGACACAAAATCAATTATGTGGTAAATGGAACAGCTATGTAACTCTGTGCAGGAATATCAGAATGTTGATCTCCTTAATCAATTTTTAGTACAATCAGAGTGCAATGTTGTACTATGAACTAAACTCATCATAATAATAATTTTGATGGTTCTTTTGAGGAAAAAATTTCACGAAAACACAGCAATAATGAAACACAGATCCAACCGTCTGTATTTAATAATATGAAACTTAAACTTCATATATGAAAAGTATACCTGGAATATTATTTGAAAAGTATAACCCCAAATCCCTGCATGTTGGCGAATAACAACTTCTTTTGAGGCTCTTAAGCTTTTGTCTTGGTCTGATAGATTATTAGAGCTTTGTGGTAGTGCAGAAGAATCATATATTCCTTGCTCTGCATCTCCTTCCACATTACCAACCTTATCCCCAGTTGCTTTCTTATGATGTTGGTAGCATCCATGTATGGAGAGCAAAGATCCAAGCTTCAGCATCAAGCACACAAGAACAGCTATAAGTAAGGTGTTTGCACTCTAAATTACACAAGAGTAACATCACAATAGAAAAATAAGATATGGGGTACTTGTTCTTACCCCAAAATATATGGTGATTGAAGTGAAAGTCCACCTGTTTCACAAACCATTAAAAAAATCAATCTTTATGTTCACTCTGTTTAAAACATAGTATAGTTCAAATTTTTGTGTTTATGTTCCCTCCAACATAGAACAATGGTCCTATTCACAATGTCCCTTTGAATAGCAGGGAAATTTGAAGGGAGATAAATGGAACTAGGGAAGAAGAAAACTTACTGAGTGTAGTAGTAGAAAATGCTTCCTCCATCAACAATGGAATTGATTATGAGAAGCACCAAAAGTGCAAAAAAGGCCAGCACTCTGAAAGCCATGAGCCATGCAGGGTGAATTCCTTTGAGGCAAGGCCTCCAAGTTTCATCCTCATACAAAGTTGCTGATGTTTCCTTTTGTGTTTCTCTGCTTCCATTGGTTTCTGGTTTTCTCAAACGCTCATACTTCCACAAAAGCAACGATGACAACATCACTGAAACCAGAATCCATATTGAACAAAGAAGAACTCTCCAATTAAGCCAGTAACTGTGTGTGTTTGTCTTTGCAGTCATAATGGGCTGCCATGAGTCCTTGTGAGAGCCTGTTAGAAAGCCCATGATGGACTCACTTTACCTTCTTCTTCTCAGGTTTCTCACACTAAAGTTTGGGTGCTCTTGTTTCCACTTCCTAGATTATTACAAGAGGGAAAAGAGAAATGTTGGGAACAAAAAAACACTGTTAAAGAATGAATGAACAGATTGAACTAAGCAAATTTAACTGTTTCCTGTTATTGATCTCTCAGAAACAAAAACACCCAGAAAGAAAAGGTTGAAACTTTGGAAAGGGTGTAATGAAATCAGAGCCCACACAGGGCTCTGAACTGCTACAACTCATGAACAAATGAACAACCAGAAGAGAAGAGAACCAACACAAACACAAGAGAACCTCAAGTGCAGAAATTTTGGGCCATTAAGAAGCAAAAAGTTGGAATTCTTGACCCATTTTGACCACATTAATCGGTTGGATTACGTAGAGATTCCAAACTTAAGTGAATTTTATTTGAAAAGAAGATACACCGACAGTTCTAATAGTGCATTAATGGACTTATAAAGCGGGTAAAAAGGTGAGAGCTAAACTCTTAAGGAAAGAAAAGGTTGAAACTTGCAAGGGAAAGCAAGACAATGTGGATGTGTACGAGAAGCGGAGATGCTTTGCTTCTTTGCTTTTGTATGTAGAAAAAACAAAACCATCCAAGGTTACATACAGGGAAAGAAAAGAATGGTGCTTTGTGCACAAGCTTCTTCTCTTAAATTTTTTTTTTTTAAGTTATTAATTTTAACTAAAATTTGCTTTTGAAGTTTTGTTCTCATATTAGCCAATGAAAGACATGCATGTTGGTTGTGGGGTTTTCTAGGATTACCAGACTTGTTTTTTACTCTTTAAAAAACACAGTGACAGAGAGACAGAGAGGAAAGGGACAAGGGTCAATTTTGTTTTTTGATTTTGTGTTGGGAATTTGGGATGCTCTTTGTGGCACAGTGGGGATGCTTCATATATATGTAATAATCCAAGAACAGGTGTTGTTGTGTGAAACCTTAGTTGCAGTTAAAGAAGGAAAGTGCTTACAACAATATTTTCAAACATGAAGGTTGTTTTGTACAATTCATCATACTTACAATGTCTGTGGGGTTTGAACAGTTTTAGATAAACTAAACACTTGATTCTTTAAAATACACTTGATTTGTGTTTGTGTGTTAGTGTTGGTGGACACAATTATCGCAGGGTACAAAGGAAAAATTGAATGAATGAATGAATGAAAGTTGTGAAGAGGTAGTTCTAAAGTGATGAGAGTGAAAGAATGAAAAATGTTAGGAAAATGTTAATTGTTTTTGCTTTATTTGGGGTCCACTTGTGGGAGTTGAGAGAATAATTTGGTTGGAATTGGAACAACAGTAACTGCATGATGATTGTAATGATATAGATGTATGACTATTATGAACCATAGCTATCTGTTGCTCTGTTGCTATGTTGCTCAGGGTTTCTAATGCATCACAACTATATTCCACTCTCTTTTTCTTAATTTAGATTCCTCAACCATCATTATTAATTTCATTGGTTATTTACCAATAAAACACTATAATCTTATTTTTCAAAAACAGATATTAAAGGTTTATGGATTACTTTTATCAAAAATGTCACCTGATTTATTTTAATTTAGAGTGGAAATGTTTTTAGAAAACAATCCTCACCAACTCAAATTCATAAATATTAAACAAAATGTTGTGATCACTTTTTCACACACATTACTATCAAATGGATGTTAGGAAATATTTTTATAATAATTGTAATTATGTCTAAAATAAAACCATGCTTAAAATCATGGATCTCGATAAGATAATCTTTGTATTTGTACGTCTGTAGAGAAGAACAGATAAATGTTTCTTAATCTTTATATTTTAATTGACACAATCACTACAATAACTTATAGTTAGACCACACTAAAATAGATAACGGTTAAATAAATATACTCTAAACATATAATAAACAACATTGTTATAAATGATGTATGAATATCATAAAAGTCCATGATTATATAATTGTTGTTTTAAACTATGTGGGCAAAACTAGTAAAAATGTGGTCTAAAAACATAGCTAAGGTATAAAAATCAACATGTAAAACTGTTGTCTATTGTGAGAATTTTAAGCAACAATTTTAAAAATATTATCATATTAAAAACCGTTGTCTATTATCTATAGCTACACTCACATATACTACGGCTAAAAAATTGTGGTCTAATCTTTAAACCACGGTTTTTATAATTTATATCATTATTTTATGTCGTTATCTAAAGTGATTTTTGTTGTAGTGAATCTCTTATAAAATTCTCTACTTTCCTTGTTTTGTTCTCGTTTGTTCTCAGTGAAGTTATTTACTTTTTTTATTTCTGTATATATTTCAAAGATAAAAGGTAATATTACTAAGTAAATATATTTCGTAAATTTTCATCTTAAAAATAAAATTTATATTTTTTTTATTACAAAAATAATTCTATTGACGGTTATAAAGCATGGATTTGATTAAAAAAAATTACAAATGAAAGAAGCAAGTTTATTCAAACATCTATTTTCCTGCCTTCGTTTTATTTTTTATTTTTAAATATTTTCAACTTGTAGTCTATATATAAAAGGAAAATATCTATTTAAAAGTTTAATCATTAAATAATCTTGTAAGTTTATTTTAAATTTTTCATAATTAATATTTATAAATATAAATTATATATATTTTCCCTTATTCTATTATGAATCAAAGAAGACCACATGTTATTTAAGAATAAGTATGTTAGACATGACATTAAATTAGAGGATGATGTATAGTGATATAACACAGACTCTAATTGAGAAGAAAGTATTGTTATACCCATAATATTTATTATTTTTTATAATGTTTTATTTAGAATTGGTTATGATACATAATAACATTTATGAATATAAACTAATAAAAATTTAATTAAATTTTTGTAATTAAAGTTTTTTATTAAAAAATTAATTAATTAGTTGGTAATACATAATAATATTTTAATTGAAATTATGTGAATTACATACATATAAATAAATGCATAAGATGAAAATTAAATGATAATGGTATAATAGTTAATACATTTAAAAATACCATTTGTACCTAATATAGTCACAATCTTATAGTCTTTGGGTTAGATTTGAGACATATTAACAGTGTTTTTATGAAGAATTCATATTTCAAATATTAACAGTGTTTTTATGAAGATTTCGTATTTCACAAATATGTTTTCAAATTCTGTAGCTCAATAAATTTATCTAATTTAGTGCACTTTAAATGTTAGAAAGATTAATATGCAGATTAGTAATCATACTGAATTTTTTTTAGTTGTCTTTTATCTTATGGTGAGAGAAATTAATAATAACGTATCAAATTATTCTATTTGAATGGTTGTTTATGGGTTAGAAGATTGAGTATCATCTAATGACAGAAACTTTTATGTTTTTAAACAATTTTTAATAAATGTTGAGTGTTAGTTTAACTCTTAACAATAACTAAAGAGGAATTTTCAAATTTTCCATTTTTTTCCTACTGAATCTTCCTTGAAAATCCTATGTGTGAGTGATATAATATTCCTCTTAGTCTAATCACTTTTGCTTTATATGACTACTTGCTTGTAGCTTGCATCTCTTGACCTATTGGGTGAAATAAATTCTATTAAGATTTTAATTAATTCACTTTTTTTATGAACATATTATTTAACTCTAATTATCGGATACTTTAATACATTCACTATAGATTTTAAAAATTAGGTTTATTGAGACAGATTTTCATACACTCTCATCAAGTTGGATACTATGAAATCGAATTGATTTATTTGACTTTACTTAAGGTTAAACAAAAGCTATAGTGATAAAGGACGCATGATACACATGTTTAAATATGACTAAATGTGATGGAAACATAAAAAAGTTATGTACATAAATAGTGATTATCATAGAATAATGAAGTTAATGATGAAAACATAAACATATATAGGAATCTATAGGACACTGAATAAAAAATATGTTGAATATTCACATGTAAGAGATACTTAATTTTGTAATTAATTTTAATAATATTAGTAATTAAATTTATTGAAATTCATAAACAAAAAAAAAAAGTGAGGGTAAAAGAACATGTGAGAAATTTTTTTATATCGAATGGAATTTTACGGTATGAGATATTGTTCACTAATCTTAAGCTCATCAGTTGAAAAGTGAAAAAGGGTGGTAGGTAATGATGTTTATATACATAAGATTTTGTGAAATTTTCCTTTGGATTTTCGGGTTGGTAAGAGCAACAATGATGATGGAAGGGACCCACGACCCTAGAAAAGGTTATATAGTTTTTTTAAATAGCTGTTATTTCAGATATTTTGATGGGATGATGATTTCTCATTAATTAATTAACAACGTAACACTACTTTTGCACACTCCCTTCAACTTATTGTCATACTACAAAAAGTTATGGCAGATGGATAGCAGAGAGAAAGGCACATAAATTAGTTTCAACCATTAATTATCATTTGAAAGAAATCAATCATTCATCATTCAAGAACAAGAAGATATATTTACCTTAACGAGACAAAAATAATCAAGAACGTTATATAGGATAACAAAATAACTTTAAAGGGTCTTTTTTGGTAATTAGAATTTAACAAAGATAGATGGATAAAAGGCTAAGACGAAAGAATACGAAAATATAATATGAGAATTTTATCTTGTCTCTGTATGTAATAGATAAATTTTCAGAACAAAAATATATATATATATATATATATATATATATATATATATATATATATACACGCTATTATAAAAGTGATGGTGTCGAAAATGATTATAATATGGTAATTGTTCCGACCGCATTGTTAGGATCAATCACCATCAGTGGAGGACAAAGAAAATTATCATTTGTGGAGGAAGATAGAGTATTTAAGTTACGTTCGACATTAACTCTTAAGCGATGTTAGATTAATGGATTAATGTTTCGATCGCAAATCCGATAATATTGTTAGGATCAACCATCGTGTTCTCAAGTTATTCTCCTCTTTGGATCATAGAGTTCTATTATGATTTTGTTCTTAAAATGCGTCTCAAAGAGTGGAGAAAAAAAAAATATAAACTACGTTTGGCCTCAACTTCTTACCGATGCATGACTATTTAGTGTATCAGAATGAAGATAATAATAACGATGATGATTATAAATATAAATGTGTAAATAGATTGAAATCCATGAAATAGTCTCATTTATCATAGATTCGAGTTGAGTTAGATAAAAAAAAAATTATTCTTTAAAATATCTTAAAATGTGAGTTAAATTGAATTTAGTTCATTTAATTTATAAATTAAACAAACTCTTGTAAGATTTAATTTAAATATTTTTAAATTGATAAATCAAATAAAAATGTGAGATAACTTTCTTCTTTTCTCTCTGACTCCCTGAACAAAATTAAAAGTAGAATAATATATAATAACTTATTTGTTATCTCATATTCTTTTAATCCACAACAAATGACTCCTAAATGTTAATCTACACTTAAAATTTTGAATATGAACTTTTAATACCATTCAAATGCAAATCCAATTAAGTATATTTGATATAAATTTTAAATAAGTAAACATTTGAAAATTACAAATAAAATTTAGATGTTTATTTTTTATTTTATTTAAAACTTTATCTCATTAAAACTCTTTTATTTAAATTCTCATTAAATCCTCAATCCTTAGTTTGATGGACAATGTTAATAATCTTTAGTGTGACATGTTTAATATCAATGTGCATTCTGAAAGGTATCATGTGACAATTACACACTCTCCAAGAATTCCAACATTTTTGTTGATAATATGTCAATTGATATTGATTTATTTGGAATGTTATCAGAAATACCTTCATCTAGAGAATACAACAATGTAACTTGTGTGTTTTTTATGTGTTGATGAGTTTGCATATATATATATATATATATATATATATATATATATAGAAAGAGAGTTGCCAAAGTAAGTCAGAATCTATGGGTCAACCTAATTCACAATAGATTCAAATTCATTACGAATTCGGTCGTGTGTTGAAATTTTTTATAAATTTCAGTACGATTCAATTTTTCATCCGACCCACCAAAAATTCGACTCACTTTGATTGATCAGTCCATAATAGATCGGACTAGACTGAAATGGTGATCCGTATATAAATATATATATATATATATATATATATATATATATATATATATATATTTATATATTTGCAGGCTTCATTAAAATTGAGTTGATTAAAACATAAATTGAACATGAAATGATGATATTTTTATTGAGGTCAATAAAATAATGTTTCAATTTAATCAACAATAACCAAATTAAAAGCAAATTGATGATAGAGATCAACCGCAAGATAAAAGAAAAATGTTCTGACTCAAATGAACATAAATTTTAAATTTTTAAACATCCAACAAATATGTAATTCATATTAACTGAATTTAGATATAAAGTAGTTTGGATATTATTATTATTATTGTTTGCCTTTGTAATTTCAATTCCAAAGTGGTCCCACACTGCCACAAATGTTACACATGCATAACAGTCAAATGGAATCTCTTTGTTTGGGTTTGAGCAAAAAAAGTAAAGCATTGTGACACAGTATTCACAGGGGCAAACATTAACCTCACCCGCGGGGTACATAACTTCAATGAATTTTTCCCACAATTTATGGCTTTCAACATTGACTTTTGTTCTCATCAAGTTGGATAAGTTATTATCAAGTGATAGAAAATAATAGGCACCACTAATTAACCACGTTTCAGATAAGTTAATAGCTGAATGTATACGCGAAAGCTTTGATTGCAGAGGGAAAGCATGATTGCGATTAGTGAAAATAAAAGCTTATACGTTTCCCAAAAGTGATTTTTGTTAGAAATGATTTAATTATGAAAATAGTTTTACATGAGTCTCAGTTTACATTAGATAAAAATAATAAAATTAAACATTACATTAATTTCAAGTAATTCTTTTATAATCTCTTTTAAAAGTAATCTATGAAGCTTAATGAAAAAAAAAAAAAACGGTTCGAGTAGGGACGCCTCGGCAATCACATCAACTAAAAGCTCATTATTAATTGACATGCAATCTTCTATGCTGAATATCTTGGAGATTTCTTCATTATTCGTTCTAGTTATTCAAAATGCAATTAATCATTTGTAAATCATTTTCTCATTTTCTTTTTATATGCCTTATGAAAGGCTTTTTTTTATAATCGCTGACATATGTTAATGCAGTATTATGATGATGAGATACATCAATTAATTTATCCGATAAGAAAATAGTTTTAAAAATAAATATCTTTTTGGTACATTTATAACTATTTTTGCTACAAACTCTCCCAATAAATCCAAACCATAAATATTATAAAAGTATACGTAGATATTTATTTATTTTTTATTATTATTCGTATCGTATTCAATAGTTTTACACCTCTTAAAAATTCATGTCTAAGATGATTTAAATATCTCTTTCAACCTATGATGTGATTTTTAAAGACAAAATCGTAATAGAGTCGACCCAAAGCATATAATACTTCGAATGATTCGACGACTCGGACACTATTTCAAAAAAGGGTAAGGGGTGATTAACCTTAACATATCCAATTTAAATCGGCAAAACAAAGAAAAGTAAAGAAGAAAACATAGCTAACAAGAAGCTTTAAGCATAACTGCAACGGCGGACCTTGCTTATGACTAAATGGAGTCATGGCTCCCTAATGGATCCCCAAGGTTTTTAATTTTAATTTTCATATATATTTATATATTTTTCAAAATTTATATTTAATACTTATATATTATTTTTATTAAGTTATATATGTATACATTATTTATATATTAAGTTATTGATATATTTTTTAAGAAAAAAGTTAATTTGATGGATCTTGGTTAATAAAAGAATTAAGGTTTTGTATCTGGCCATCAAGTTTTTTCATAACAAACCATTAATAAAGTGTAAAAGTAAAACAGAAAGATAGATTGGAAAATAGAGATTGAAGAATAGAGGGATCGAAGAATGCGTACTCACAATATCTCCTCAAATAGTATATTCGTATGATTTATGTGTGTTAGATTCATGATTCTCCCATTACGATATTTCTTTTAAATTAAGTTTTTCCTAACTTAGTATGAAAATTAACTTTAAGGATTTTTTTTATGAAATTGTCATTAATCTTTATTATACTTTTCTCAAATTAGTATAACTCTACGTCATAAAATGTTGGTATTTTATATTTTTCACTACATACAATGAATTAGTTGAATAATCTTTGATTAGAAAAGAAATTATTATAATACCCATTTTGTGTGAATTCAATTAATTAGAAAAAATTAAAAATTAATAAGTGTAAATTACGAAAATAGTTTAAGTAAAAAAAATAAAAAGTTTTTTTTAATTAACAAATTATATATAAAAATTTAAATTAACATCCTGAATTTTTTTTTCTAAGATCCACAATTGCATAACAGAACAATCTTTTATTACTTCTCACTTAAGGAAAAAACAAGCTCTGATAGTACGATATTACCAAAGCATAAGGAATAGGCAAATCCTTCCCTGTCACGCAAATAATTGATAATAGAAAAACATACTCGTTTTGCTCCGGAAAATTTAAACACCTTGTCTATATTTGTGTGTTTTAAAGCCGTGAAACACGCAATCAAAAGGGACATATACCAGGTATCACTAAAAAAAATCATTAAATACTAATTAATTTTAAACACTTAAATAATTAATCACTATATTAACTAATTAAATATTATTTAATAAACTAAAATTTATTGATATCAAAATTAGATTTTAGTTTCTTGTTATTATTAATTTTAAATTAAATTTTAGTTATTTACTATTATTAATTTTAAATTTAAAATTGCAGACTAATTTAAACTCTAATTATTTGATAGCTAAAAGGTTTATCATCAGGCACAAATCATTTAGAGATATTTCTCAATGCGTAAAACAGCTTAGGATTGCAGGGACTAAGAATAGGTTTGTTAATTGTCTTAAAGACTTCTAGGCAAAGATAATAATGAATAAGGACAATTTATCTCCTCAAGCAATCCATTTTGATCATTTTAGGATATATGGGTGTTTTTTTCTTTTTCTTGTATATAATCAATGATGAACATCTAAACTTGATCCAAATTCGAAAAATTGTTGTTGTAAGTTATGTCAAAGACATGAAAAGGCTTTTGTACTTTTTACTTTGAAGAGCTTTTGTCTACCTTTCAAGAGACTATAACTATTTCGGACAAAGATAGATAGATGGACGGGACATTATGGAAAAGAGATGATCAGTCATTGTGTAAGGGCTAAACATAGGAGTTGATTGAAATTCTTGTGGACAAAGAAGCTATTTGGGTGCAAATGGTTGTACAAAAGGAAACGTGTAATTCTCTTCGAACTGATATTCAAGCATGGATTTAAGTTCTACCTCAAATGGAAATGATAAACTTAAATATCATATAAAGAAAAAGATTCAAAAATCTAATATTTTAAGGATTTTGGTTAAAAGTGGTGTCATTTTCTTATATGAGTTGAGTTTATGTCACATTTATATAATTTCTCCATAATGAATCTCCTCAGAAAAAAAAAAAAAAAACTATCAAAGTCGAGTTCGTCTGGGTGACTGACTTAAACGTTGAAACAATAACAATAGTGGTGGATCTTCAACCAATATTTTGGGGTGTCAAAATTTTAGTTGAATTATTCTTTTAGTTTATTTTTTCGTCCAAAAATGTCAAGTTGGTTCTCTAATTTTTTTACTCTCAATTTGGTCCCAATTTTTTAAAAATTGGTGCAATTTGATCTTTTTCGTTAAATTTCTTGAAACAAAACAATGATTTTTCATCAAAATTGACATTAGGATTATGTCAATTACACCAACAACAAAAACCATCTTTATTCACAATTTCAATTTTGATGAAAAAACCTTAATCTAATTCGAGAAATTTAATAAAAAAAAGGACCAAATTGCATTATTTTTTAAAAAATCGAGACCAAATTGAGATTAAAAAAATTTGGAGGACCAACTTGATATGTTTGAATAAAAATAAGAACCAAAAGTGTAATCCCAAAATTTTTATATAAACTAGTAAAACCATTGTATTTTTTTTTATGATAATAAAATAATAATTATTGTTATTATTATAATTATAAAATTAATTATAAATAATTTTCATTTATAATGATTACATTTAAAAGAAAAAATAATCAAAGTAAAAAAAGGGTTAAATTAAACAAATGATCACTTAAAAGATAATATTAATAAAATAATTTTTTTTATTTAAAAAATATTTAAAAGGTAAAATTGAAAAATAGATGTGGACAAAAAATAAGACTTTTTCTTATGTATAAATATAGATGAATAAAAGTTTTTTAGAATATCAAAGACATAAAATATATTAAAAATATTAAATTTTTAAAAAATATTTAAAAATTATATAAATATAAAAAAAAATTGGGGGTTGTCATGACCCTCCTTAGTCACAATAAAGATCCATCAATGAACAATAACACATCACCGCAACAATAACAATAACAACAATGGTATAAGTAAAATGTTGTACACTTGAGAGAAAACATCCCATATGAAAGGTACTCACTCTTGAGGGATAAATTGTTGAAATTAATCCAGTTTAAATTTCACTTTGGATAGAAATGACAAAATGACAAAGTTAAACACGAAATGAATGTGAAAACTATCTTTTTCAATGGAGACTTAGAAAAGAATGTTTATATGAGTTCTCAATTGAAAGAAATAAACACAAGGTGTGTAAATTAAATAAATCAATATACAAACTTAAACAAGCTTCCTATCAATCTTATTTGAAGTTTAATGATCATTTATTTTGGATTTAAGGAAAACATTGCTAATTAGGATATTTATCTAAAAACCGGTGAGAGTAAGGTTATATTTATTTTGCATGTTAATGATATCTTGCTTGCAGCTTGCAACTAAGATGATCTTAGTCTTCTTCATGAGAGTAAGAAGTTCATTTCAAGAAACTTTCAAGAAAGTTTGAAATGAAAGGTATGAGTAAGGCAAGTCATGTGATGGGAATGAAAATATTCCTAAATAGATATGAAGGAATATTATTCTTATTTGGTAAAACTTATATCAATAAATATTAGAGAGGTTTAAAATTGACAATACTAAAAATAAGACATGTTTAGTCTCATTCAATTCTCTATTAATGATTTACGATATAAGATAAAAAAAATTTCATATGTATTTTTTTTAAAATTATTATGTGTACTTAGACTTGTACTCCAAAACACTATTTATATAAAAAAAATAGAACCAATCCAATTTTGTACTAAACTTATTGAATTGAATAACTAATATTTCTTGAGTTGTATTGAATAACTAATATTTTATTATTGAAAAAATTGTCGAGGAAAAGATGACAAAATATTATTTATTTTGTATGATCATCCTATACACTTTTAATTCGTCGTGAATATGAAATAATATTAACATAAAAGTCACAAGAATACATAAATTAACCTTTTTATGTTTTCTAGGACTCGTGTATATAGAAACTATGATATGATTTGCAGAAATTGATACAATGTTTTTGGGAGAAAGACATACCTTGACTTGAGGCAGAGGCATAATTAAGTTGAATAATTAATGCAGTTGAGAAAAGAAGCAAAGTTAGGTTTAATTTATAAGATCATGAAGAGAAGGTGAATGAAGATGTGTTATTATGCATGAACGGTTAAACGTAAGGACTATAATAACTTCCACATTGGGTGGTTTGTGTGATAAAAAGATAGAACGTTTTGAACGCAAAAGACTCCAAACAAATGTTGTATACAATGTTCCTCCTATCTTCACCTATAAAAATAATATCCATTATGATGCAAAACATGATTGTTGAAGATTAACTAGATTCATATAATTATAATTTTAAGTATGATCATATAGACATTTCAATAAATGAAGTGTATAATGGTTCGTCACAATTTTAATGTATACAAATAATCAAGAGTTTATTTATATATATATATATATATATATATATATATATATATATATATATATATATATATATATATATATATATATATATATAATCATTAACCATTCATATACGGTGAACATTTGTTTCAATCACAATAATAATCATGATTGACTTTCTTTTATTTTATCTCAATATAATTTTTATTTTTGTGCTGAATTTATATTTATTTTTATTGTTTGTGTTTGCGTTTCTCATTTAGCTTTTCTGATGATTTAATAAAAATTATTTATATACATTTTATTTTATAAAAAAAAAGTATTACTTTCATTTATAATTATAGTTTATATAAGATAATTATAGGCATTTATGTTATAAATTAAATTCAAATGCTAAATTATACAATACGCTGTGCATTTATTAGGATTGGAAAGTATGGTTGAAAATGCTCTGATGGATTTATGATAAATTGAAATAATTATGATGCAGTAACTTAAACTTTTACAAAAAAGAAATGTTCTTATTTAATATTTAAGATTAAGTAAGTATTTTTCCTTTTAAGTATATATCTTTTGGAGGTACATTTGCATGTGAAATAGTATAAAAGTTATAAAATATCTAGTATGATTAAATTCATATATTTATTAAATATTAAATATTAAAATTACTATAAAAGTTTTGGAAGTATAGAAACTTTTTAACTCTAACATTTATATACATATTTTATATTTATAGAGGTGTACTTACTATTTCAAAAACCTAAGATAATGTATAAATAATTATTAATGTGTAAATCAAATTTTTTTATTTAATAAAAATATATTTATATTTTTACCATAATAATTTATTTTTAAAAACAAGATGTAAGTATTTAACGTTTTAAAAAGCAATTAATTTATTTTTTATGATAAATTTTGATTTTTTTAAAATTTAAACTTAGGTAATATAAGTAATATGATGACTTCAGTAACAGAAAAATCTACATATTTGTCAATTGGGTAACAATTTCTTCATATCAAAGAAACGGAGGTGAAAACAGTTAACATATAAATGAAAGCATTTGAGGTGAAATCATACATTAACGGAGTGATTTTGTATTCATTTTAGAAATTTCTTAATCAAAGCATAAGGGGGTTTGAGCTTGAGCACAGATGAAGGCATAACACAATATTAATTTCCACTTCTTGTTAACAACTTAATGTGTTCAATAAATGTATGAGAATAAACAAAAAATTTCCTTTTTGAAATGGAAAGGACCAAAACTTTATTTTTTAAGATTTGGATGATTTATAATATTCTAATATATCTTATCATAATTAAAGAATATCATTAAAAAAGAAGGGAAATGAGAACTTCTTGTAACAAGACAGCTAGATGATCTGACCTCTCCTATTTCTCAAGGTGTTTTATTATTACTATTTTATAAAAATAAAAGAGAAAAAAAATACTAAATAGCTTTGAAACAACATAATTTCTAAATTATAAAGGAAATTTCATTTTTCACCTTCCTTTTAGATTTATAAGCATAGAACTATAAGCAAGGGAAAACAAGGTACTCCAATAATATAAAGAAAAGCACAAAGTAACCTTTTTTGCAACAATTCCACTCAATGAATCCAAGCATTATTAGCATCTTGTCTTCACGGAATCTAACAGAAGCTCTCAAAGCTCAAGGTTCTTTTTTTACAGGTACAAAAATAATCCATTTTCTATGTCACTTTTTTGTTACATTAATGTAAAATAATTATGATCCTTCTGTCTATTCTAAAACATTTTGCACAGTACTGAGATTGTTTTTGTACATCTCTGTAAATCATGTACTGTATGAAGTCTGAAATTACAAAACTCAAACCTGAGTCACGATTCAAACATCCATGCCCACATCATCTTTAAATTTCTGCAAAACAATAGAGGAAAAGAGATTAATTAGTTAATACAACATTGTAACTGAGTAGGTCAGAATATCACTCTGAACTCACATTAGAGATATCCTTGAACAAGTTGAGAGTTTTTAGAGCCTTCCCTGATTGTTGTGTTTCACGCGCCACAGCCACCCCTTCAGCTAGGTTCCTTACACGGCCACAAACCAATAGAGCTGCTGCTGCATTTAGAATCTAACCATTTTGTTTGCACAGCACAATTAAAAGAAAAGAACATTCATCAGAACTGAGTCATGTTTTGAACGTATCATAGAAGACCAGAACATTCATACAGAACGAAACAAGTGTAAAAATATAAATACTTGATGCAGAAGGATCATCCTCATCTTATAAGTCAGGTTTTTAGGATTTGATTAAAGCCTAAACTACTTTGTAAGGTGTGTTACAATCAAAATAATGTGCACATAATTTGAAGGTAACAAAGGTTCACGTTCCATCTCAATCAAAGTTTCATAAACTATCAGTTAAAAGCATCATGCATATATTTCACTCCATCCCTAGCATGTTCCCACCACCTACTCAAAGATATCATCCTCTCAGCCCCAAAAATAATTTAAAAGAAACAGAAAAAAAAAAGGAAAGGAAACGGATTACTCACTAAAGCATTTGCAATAGGCCCTCTCTCTCCCCCTAGAACTCGTTTCAGAACCTCTGCATTGTACTCGGGATCACCACCTTTTAAGTCCTCAATAGTACAACGAGGAATGTCAAAGTCCACTGTTCCAATAAAAGATCCATTATATCACTCAATTAGCCGCAAGAGAGCTATATTAATTTACTCCATAACAGAAACAGATAAAACCATAAATTGACATATGCTTACGGGGATCAAATGAGAACTTATCAACCCTGTCAGCAGTAACATCAAGCACTAAACCAGGTCCTGCATGTAATGCAAATAATAAGATCAGATATAGTACCAATTTAGAAAAACTTCTCAAAACACAGTTATGAGATGAGAAAATATGGTGATAAAATGAATCAACCTTCTCTTCTCATAAGTTAAATTATTCACCATTAACTTTTTTAGAAGTTTTCTCGTCTAACTTCCATAAGTTGAAGCACATAACTTCATTCCAGCTCACAATAGGAGTTTGATTCGCTTTTTAACCACTTTATTTCTTCTCCAGTAGTAAGTTCTTATGGAGAAGTTTATTCATAATAGGCTTAAGATATTCATGACTCTGAAAAATTGTTTCTGATGCAGAAACAAGCTAGAGATCTTACCAAGAGGACTCATCTCATCCAAACCTTCAGAGTGAACAACTAAAGCCCTTTTCATGCCAAATCTGTTGAGTGCTTTAGCCATTTTGGAGACCTATCCAGAAGAACATGACAAATAGCTAATTAAGGATGACATAAACCATTCAGCCTCTATCTTCTTTTTAAGGAAAAAGATACAAAATTAATAAACAAAAGCAAATGTTTCTGGAATAAGAGTATAAAAAACCACATAATCCATAATGTTTATTTGACAAATAGAATTGCCCAATAAAACAACTCAAATTTGATTTGTGGTACAATCTCCTCAGTTAAACATAAGGACTCTACATGGATGAATTGTTCAACCAATGGATTATAGAGATCTTTAGAAGGATACATATAAAGAAATGATGAAGGAAAAAGAAAAACAACACTAGTCGGAGTTCAAATGCTTCACAGGCCAAGTTTTGGAATAAAGAAGAAAAACAAATATTAAAACAAGTTGATAACACAAAAGAATTCAACTTGTGGGTAGGATTTCAATGTGAACATTACTTCAATTTTCAACCTAATTTCAAAATTATAAATCTTCACATTCCAAATTTAGAGCAAATAGTCTTTTATATTATATCCTTTAATGATTTAGATATTCTATCCTTAACTCAATTTTGGCTTACTAAAATCTTGAAAAGAAGATTACTCTGTATGTAAATGATTTTGAGTGATACAAAAGTCATTGCTGTAAGATTATTTGAAAAATTAACAAGTAAAACCTGTAAGACAGGACGACACTTACCAAGTCCTCTGTGTATACTCCAACAACTGCAAAAGGTGCACGTGCTGGATTCAACATTGGACCCAATATGTTGAATACAGTTTTGATCTTTAACTTCTTTCTTATTGGCCTGACAATCTTCATCGACGGGTGATATTTTGGAGACATCATAAACCCAATCCCAGCTTCACTCACACACTTCTTTACTCCCTAATTCACAAAACAAAACAAAACAAAAACAAATAAGAAAACACATCAATAAATAACAATTTCTGTTCAATAAATCCTATCGATGCTAGACAAACACATACAAACATATAGTCAACATACACAAAAAATGCGTATCACTGAGCAATATATGCATTAGACCTTAACGAACAAACTCACCCACCTCTATTATTTTTGAAGTTAATCCGAAATACACCACAGTATTATAAAGTATCAATTTCATTATATAAATTCAAATATAACAGAAAGATTAGCATTGTTATTTGTTAATATAATGCAGCAGTAGTCACAATTCCAGCTTTGTGACAATCTCTGATATTACAAAATAAAGACAACTTAAATGCATTTGCTCATGTGTTTCTAGCCTTGTTTTCCAATTAGAGTTAAAGTATCACTTGGACTATATGTATAATAAAGGTTTACATCAAGGGAGCTTTTGGTAATCATGATTCCTGAAATTCATATATATTAAAAATCATGATTCCTAAGAACGATTAACACCTATTTGATTGGCCCTGTATATTCTTTGGATATGTAGTGTCAAAATCTTTAATTATTTACCACATAAATAATTAATAAAAGTAATGTTATTTTTTTCTCAACTTGGGAAAGTTAAATAATGCAGCTTTTTTTTACTGCAGTAAAGCCCTCTCTCCTTCTAGCATGAAAACGATTTTATGGGGAAAAAAATATAAAAAAAAAAAAATTGGTAATTGATATCTTGCACTAACCTCAGGACCTAAATCAATCACCACTCCCAGAGCTTCTAACACGTCTGCACTTCCACACGCTGAAGAACTTGACCGGTTCCCTTGCTGCAACACATCACCCTTTCAAATTTCAACCACATAATTTCAATTCACTCACACAGTGCAACTTAACAACAGCAAACACCTTCGCAACTCTGGCACCGCAAGCCGCCGCGAGAACGGAAGCCCCGGTTGAAATGTTGACGGTGTTGGCACCGTCGCCTCCGGTTCCCACAATGTCCACAACATCGTTCAAGCCCTCAACCTTCGTGGCATGTCTCAACATTGCCCTTGCCAACCCCACAACCTAGGAATCCACAAAAAACAATTAAAAATAAACAAAAACTCAAACTTTGCGAACACAAACACTCACTTCTTCATAAGTCTCTCCTTTAGCTCTGAGAAGCACAAGAACCGCGCTGATTAAGGCCTCGTTTGGGTCGTGAAGCAGCGAGTCCAAACACGCTTCGGCTTCATCTTCCGACAAATTCACCCCGGAAATCAGCGTTTCAATCAGCTAGAATAGCGTTTTAGATTTAAATCAACAAAACGGAAAAAAAAAATTACGAATTACGAATTAAAATCTAATGAATTGTGGTTTGACCTGGGGGAGAGTTTGAATGGAGGTAACTGCATTGCCCGAAACGGTGGCGTTTGAGGAGGCAATCGAGGTGGTTTGAAGTAGGGGTGAAATTGGGTGAGCAAGGAAACGGTGTCGTTGGAAGTTGAGATTGGAATAGGGTGAAGGCAATGGAAGAGTGAAGGGAGAGAAGAGAGATTGTGCTTGTGGCATGATGAAGAAGAATTGAGTTTTTGTTAGAGAGATTGTTAGTGAATAATGATAGAGAGAAATAGCATTTAAAGAACTCACATGTTAAATATGAAAAATGAAAATAGTGATTCATATGATTAAATCTATAAATCTACGATTAAATTCACATTTAATAAGTGAGACAAATAATTTTTTCTGTTATTAAAAGTTTCTGACAAGATTTGGAATCCACCAGTAGTGAGATGTTCATGTGATCCACACTTTTCCATTTTTTAATATATTTTATTTTTTGTGTAAAAAAAATTTGCCTGAGAAAGAAACAGTTGTGATTTTGAAAAGGTAAGTAGGTGAGGAGTTAAAAACAAGAAAAAAGAAAGGTTAGAATGTTTAGAGAATAAAATAAATTAATTGTAGTAGTGTCTGATTTGTGACATGGACACTTTTTAAAATTTACAATATATAGTCTTTTATCGTATATATGTTAGAAATATTACGTACAAAACATACTGTAAGAAAATGTACATACAAAATCTTATATGATTTTATTTTTTTCGTAAAAGAAAAATCTTAGCTGGACTTGATTTTTTTTATATTTTTTAATGTTATAATTAGTTATATATCTTAGGTCTAAAAAAATTAACATTTTTAGAAGTAAAATATATTTTAAACTAAACTAATTATATTATTTTTACGCGCACAATTCAATCAAGTAATTTATTTTCTATTTATTGACATATTTATATTTGTTTATCATTTTATACGTATTGAGTGAACACAACAGTGTTTTAGGATATGTTTGAAAACATTTATTCATGTTTATTTTAGAATTAAATTAGTTCTATTCAAATTTACTTTTCCATTTTAAATTTTGATTCATCAAACTGTTATTGCCTTTTCCTAATGGAAAATAATTCTATAAAAAGTTAAAGTTATAACTTTGTAAACCATGTAAAATTCACCTTTATAAATATAGTTGAATTATATCAGTTATGATCAATAAATTCACTTAAGATATATTTTACAATAAAGGAATAAAATGTAAAAAAAGTATTAAAATTTAAATGATATCTTGATTATTTTCATAAAGGAAAGATAGTTAATCTTTTGTATTTATGAATTATATAATTACTTTCTTAACTTTACATATAATACTTTATTTATTTTCATTTTAAGAGCCGTTTTGTTGGATAAAGCTAATCAAATTAATAATTCTCGAAAAGGAGTTAGATTGTACCACAATTTGCAAGTATTATGTTTTAATGACTAAAATCTTTTTTTTCCCACTTTGTTCGAAGTATTTAATTTGATTTTTTTTCTTTGTTTAAATATGATTTTGTGTCAAGTTGATTCGATAATTTATATAAACGATATTAATGTTGTTTTTTTACATGTCATTTTTGTTAGTTTGTAATATTTTTATTTTTTATTTTTTCTTTAAAATTTTTTTTTTCTAAAGTGTCAGATCTGTGTCATGTCATAAGTGAATATCATTTGTTACTTGTTGGATAAAATGATGAAAACACGAAAAAGATGAAATTCCTAAGGCGTGAATGATCACTGCCCTTGAGAATTCATCCACTATGTATGTGCAAATCCTCCATGGTATAATAGGAGCGTCCCGATGATTTTCGAGGTACTCAAAATCTAGCAAGATGTTATATAGTAAAATATAAACCTGGGATCTCAAATAAAAAGAACATCATAATAAAAGAGAGTGAGAGAATGAAAGAAGAGAGGAGAAGAAATAAGAGTTTGAAGGTATGTTTGGAAGAAGAACAAGACACATATGTATATGTAGAGAGATGGGTTAAGATGACAACAATGGGTAAATTTGTTGTAAATGACCAAATCGAAATTGTTGTAGCAATGATGATCAACAATCCCCTACATATTGCAAAACAGTATGAGATATAATGAAAGAAAATCTTGGGTCTCATATAGGGATGTCAACGGGGCAAGTAGGGTACAAGTAGTAGCTCCCCGGTACCCTACCACTGGATAAATATTTACCCCGCACTCGTCCCCATATCCGTCGGGTATCCATTATGCGGGAACCCGCATAATTTTTTAATATCCACGGATATCCATGAGTACTCGCGAATATTTACAAAAAAATAAAAATAAATATTTAACAACATATTTTAATCATAAATTCAAATAAAATGCAATACATAACATTCATGAATTTTAAACAAAGTCCAAATAACCCATTTAAATAGTGTTGAATGATAGTTTACAAAGAAATGATTTTTTTAAAAAAAACTAATTGATAAAAAAATAACTCATTCAAAATCAATATGTTAATATTTTAATCATTTTTTATTTTTTTAATTTAATTATAGTATAATGGGTAAGGGTATCCACGGGTACGGATACTATGATACCCGTACCTGCCCCGTTAACATGCGGGTATTAAAAATATCGGTACCTGTTACGCGTAGGTATCTATTTACAATATTCATTTCCTATCCAGTGCGAATTTTATCTGCGGATACCCACGGGTACGGATTTTTTTCACATCCCTAGTCTCATATAAGATGCTAGTATAACAAGCTATATGAACCAGTTCTAGATTGAGAACTTAACGCACAATATAGTTGGTATACCAAGTTATATGAACAAAAACACTTGGTATGAGTTAGTGATTTATCAATCACAATACACACCCACAATTCTTGTTGTTATCGTTGTGTTGCACTTGATAGGCCATGTGCGTGCCTGACATTCATGTGTGCTTTAGAGATCATGCCAAGATCTCAAACAAGTGGCCCCACTCGACACTCATATAGGTGATTTCATCAAGTGTATGTTGCAAATCATACACCACCCGTAAGGAATATGAAAATTATTAAAAACTTTGTTTCAACTAAAATTCTTACACCTCATAATGTTAACTACAAAGTTTAACCTGTCAATAATGCAGTCTCTAGCATATACACACACACACATACACACACCATAAAAAATGGACATGATTGATTTAAAATCAATTTAGTGCTATCAGAACTAACAAGTGACTTATTTTCACCCATATGAACCTTATTCAAGGGATCTCCAATCACAAAGGTTGGGTACCATCACTTTTTTGTTTGCAAAGTGCTTAAGTCTCATTCCCCTTGATGTTTCTAAAATCATATTTCTTCCCATGAGTTTTGTTAGAGGAATCGCAAAATTATGTTCTGACTTCACACAGTCAATGGAAATTGTTTCACTCTTTAGCTAGTTATACCGATTGACAATGACAATGTATTGACACATTTCATTCCTAGTGGAATGTTCGCTAAGAAGTTCGTCAACTACTCGGTTTCACTACCAATCATTTCAAGAGCAACAAACTCGTATTTCATTGTTGTTCTAGCAATCATTGTTTGTCTCATAATCACACTACTCCCAAGTGTGAATACATAACCTCTGAATCAAAGATCTAGTTAGCATCATTGTACACTTCTAGTACAATGGAAAACCCACTATATTCAATGACATAATCCATTTAATCTCTCAAGTATCTCATAAATCTCAATTTTCCTAATTAGAATATAAAGTGCATATTCTCAGTCTACTTACTACATAAGCAATATATGGTCTAGAAAGGCTCATCAAAAGCAACAAGCTCCAAATTATTTGGGCATACTGAGTTTGAGAAAATAATTCTCCTCTATTTTTCTTTAATTTAGAATTATCATCATAAGGGATATTCACTCGTTTGAAGTTATAATAATTTCTAAACTTCCTAAGAAGTTTCTCATTCACATTTGGCTTCACCTACAAACAACTCATATTTCAAAATTAGATCCTAGAAACAACATAGTTCTAGAGACTATGTCATTGTATATATCAATCATTAGCATGTCATTCACATATAAATATATAATGACATATTCTTTATTTTTAGTTCTAAGAGTACTATTAAATATCATTATGTGAGAAGCCATCATAAATAGTTATTTTCTTTTCCTTTGAAAATGGGATAAGATTCACTCAAACAAAATTTTAAAAAAAAATATCTAAGTGATTGGTAAATGAGCAAATACCTGTATGTGCTCATCTCATTTGTAGGTAGGGAGTATACTAACAATTATCCACCATGTCAGTTTCGTACTTCATCGGAATCATTAAACCGAAGACGAAGATCTCGAATATGGAGTGATTCTCATTTAGGACTGTGATAAACATAAAATGATTTGGGAATTATGAGTGTGGAAATGAATATGAGTAATAAAACATGTTTTGTAGACCTCAAAAACAGCCTACAATGTACAAACATTGTTGGTAAATTACCATTTAATGCTATCAATATCATTACCCTAGCCTCCATTAACATCATTTAGGAAACACATAGTTTTTAAGATTGATTAATCCAGAAATAAGTATGCCAATTCATGTAGCTCAGCACTACTATCACATGAAGATATCTCCATTAGTGTCCCCAAACCTTGCCTTTTATTTTTTCTATAGAATATATATATTGCACTTTTTTCTAGACAAAAATTCAAAACTCTTGCACTTAAACAATAGTTTTGGATTATGAAAAAAATTTAATTCGATCTTATTCACACCGCACAATTGACCAAAAATTTGGATCATCCTACCGACATCTCAAATGCATACAAATTGAAGACTAACACAATTTTCAATTGTTAAGATCCAACCTCAAATACTATATGCTCAACATCGTACACAATAAATCCAACTACACTTTAATATTTTTACTTTTTATGAAAAAAAAAATATCATTAATATGTAGATACTTTGTTCAGAATTGACCGAGATCGTCGTTGCGCTTTATAGAGTTGTAGTTGGAGAATAGAGACACATTCTTGAAGGTTGCCTTGCTCGAGATAATGTCATCGTGAAAGGCCTTGTGTTGAGAAGCAACATGTTCTCTTTTGGTGTTCTTGATTGTGTGTGAAACCCTAATCTCACCGCCAACTTTTGACAATGACATCTCCACCTTATTCTTCTTGTTTTCATTCTCTAGTCGACCCGTAACTGAGGTGGACGCCTTCTTTCTCTTTCCATATGACTCATCTTCGTCGATTTGATCACCCTAAATCCAGAGAGAATGCAACTGTAGGTTTAAAATATCTTTCTAAGCCAAGAAGGGGGTTGAAATGAATGAGTATTAAAACTTATGAAACCCCTTTTAAAATGAATTCAGTGTACTAGTAAATCAAAGATGTATTGCTACAAAATCACACTTTCAATCGATTTAAAACAAAAACAACAGATTAATTTGTTTTTGCAATATGATTCAATAAATTAAAAGATAAAATCAACCAACTGGTATTTTGGGAATTATGCAGAAACACAAAAAGAACCAAACTCACTCAAACAACATGCTTTATCAAACAAGATTCATTCCAATAAATATATCTTCACGTTATTTCAGATTCAACAACCCAAAAGCTTGATCAACAATGAATTTTCATCAATTCTTCATCAATCCACACATGATCTCATGCACTTGCTTTATCAAATCCATGCACAAAGAACACTAGTGCTAATAACAACTATAAATCCTTAAGATTGTTGGACAAAATGATGAGAACACAGAAAAGATGAAATTCCTGAGGCGTGAATGATCATTGCCCTTAAGGATTTATCCATTGTGTATGCGCAAATCCCCCAACGTACAATAGGAACGTCCTAGTGGTTTTTGAGGTATTCAGAATCTAGCAAGATAAACTTTTTACAAGATAAAATATAAACCCGGGATCTCAAATAAAGAGAACATCATAATAAAGGAGAGTGAGAAAACAAAAGAAGAGAGGAGAAGAAATAAAAGTACCAAGGTGTGTTTGGAAGAAGAATAAGACACCTATTTATAGGTGGAGAGAGGGGTTGAGATGACAACAACAATCAAATTTGTTGTAAAGGACCAAATCAAAATTGTTGTAGCAATGATGATCAAATTGAAACTACTCTACATTTTTCATACATTTGCAATAACAATTAAAACTTTAGTTTTTACAATATTACCATTTGCACCACGTGACAATGTCAGTGTCTTGTATTAAATTTAGTTCTTATGCTTGAAATTTTAACCTAATTGAGTCTTTTTTTAATAAAGCAATGTTATTCATAAAATAAGACCAAATTAGTAATTAACTCTAATTACAACTTTATATATATATATATATATATATATAATAAATTTTAGAATTTACAGACCCAATCAATCCATCTAATTATTGAAATTAATTTTATTTTTTAATCTCAATTTAAAAAATATTCATTTTAATTTTATAATTTTTTAAAATATTAAAAGTGTAAATGTAAGTGACAATTGTAACTTTTAATGTATTAAAAATGTAAATGTAAACTTGTAATTTATAAATTTAAATTAATATTTTTGAAACATTTTGTCACTTTTTTTAAAATAAATTTTTGTAGTTAAAGACATAAATTTGAAATTTGTAGTGACACTTGCATAATTTGAATGTATGACAAAAACAAAAAGTAGACGACTTAAGTTAAAAGACGTAAAATATATTAGTAATTTTAATTTAATTTTGACATGACAGTTATTTTTTTTTAGAAATTAAATTTATGAATAAATTAACAAAGGAAAATATAATTTTTTAAATTATATCAAATATTAAAATTTAAAAATTACAAGTGTCACACACGTACACATTTACATTTTTAATATTTTAAAAAGGTTATAAGTTTAAGATAGGTATTTTTTAAATTTAATTTAAAAAATAAAATTAATTTCAATATTTAGGTGGAGTCATGTGATGTATAAATTCTAAAAAGTTACGTTAACATGTATATATAAGTTGTAATTAGGCTTAATTATTAATTTAGTCTCATTGTGGAGATGGACAACATTAATTATTCCATTTAAACAAAAAAAATTGGGACTTAATTAAGTAAAAATTTCAAATATAGGGACTTAATTAAATACAAGATAATAACACTTGACATTCACACTACCACATGATGTTCATACCAACACATGACACTAATACATGACATGTGACACTAACATTGTCACGTGACACGATACTGTGGTGTAACACGACCATACTTGACAAATGAAAAAGAAAAGTTAAAAAAGAACAAAATTAAAAATTTAAAAAGTAAAAAAAAAAGAGACCTAAATATTAATTATAATGGACTCTAAATGACTTCAATACCATGTTAAGGTAGTGAAATTTAAGTCTAATACAATCTTACCAAATGAGTTGGTAAAGTGATGTTTATTCTCACCTATATACAATAAATTGACCTTATTTTTAACAAATGTAAGATCTCTAATATACCCCTCACGTCGAGGACATTAAACGTAACAATCGATAAGAATTGTCTGGATAAGCTCAAATGTCGACTAAAGTAAATAAACTCTAATGCAATGTTCGCTTGTATGGATCACACTGTTTACGGTCATTTGCACCGATGGATTTGTGGACTGACGCTTGTTCTTTTCAGTGGATGTGTAGTGATTTGGAAACGCGGATTTGTGGATGGCTTCGATATCTCATCTTTCGTAATATGCGACGATTTCAGAGTGATATGGTACATTTTACCCAATTAACCCTACACATGTTTGTGTGTGTGTGTGTATGTGTGAGTGAACCAGTGTGGGGTGGGAATAGTGGGTGGTGTGTGAGTGAGAGCACACTGGTGCTTGTTTATGAGTGTGAAGCGCACCTGTTACATAATCAGTGCAATGATGTGTGTGTGTGTGGCATTGATTACATAGCTGGTGTTGGTGCAGTGAGAGAGTGACACCGGTTACGTAACTAATGTTGTGTGTGTGCATGGTGATTTTTTTAATTTTATAAATTTTTTCCCATTCATAGAAAATTATATTCATTTATTTTAACATTTTATTTTATTTATTTATTTTTAATTTGTATTATTTAATTTTAGTCATTTTTATAATATCAAATTACAAAATCATTCTCTCTTTTTTATCAAGGGTATTTGGTAATTTGAAATTCTACTATTTTCGTAACTTTTTTATCTATCACATCAATTAAATCTCTCACTAATTTTCACAAAATTTATCTTCAAATTCACTCACTTTACCCTTTAAATACATTCTAAAAAACACACATATCCATCCACTCTAAAAAACACACATATTCATCCACTCAAATCCACACAAATTCATCTTCACACTCTCTTCCAAATCCATCCACACAAAGAAACACAACCTAAATATCTATAATACCATATTTTAACTCAACTTACTCCCTTCTAAATGACCTAAATTTGGTTTTGTTTACATAAGAGTAAATTGATTACCTGAATATGTTTTGAATGTTACCTATCAAAAGCTTTACTTTCCCTTAAATCTTTTTTTTTACACGAAAGTGGAGGCAGTTTGGTTGAAGAAATTTCAAATATAATTCCATCAAAAGAAAATTTGCGAAAAGATGGTTGAAGTGTTTAGTATTTTTGGTAGAATTATAGTGTTTGAAGGATTTCTTTGATAGGACTTTAGAGTAGGTGGAATAGTGAAGTCATCAAGAAATCAGTGCTTATCTTATAAGGGCTTTTAAAAGGTTATTTCCTTAGAAAATTTCGAGTGTTCAGAAATTAAGAATAAATATATTATTTTGGTTAAAATACATTTTTTGTTCTAATATTCGTCAAGTTTTATCAAATAAGTCCTAATTTTGGTTTTGTGTTCAAATATGTCTCAATTTTCATCAATTTTGTTCAATTGAGTCATTTTTTGCAAACACTGTTTAAATCATTAACGACCATGAACAATGACTGTCACATGTCACTTCGTGATTTTTAAAATTTTTATTTTATTTATTTAAATTTTTTAATTTTTTTAAATGTTCACGTGTCAACCCAGCAGTGTGCCATGTGTCAAAGTCAATGTTCTATTCAATTTGATCCCTATATTTGTTATTTTTGTTCAATTTAGTCTCAATTTTTGTTAACATGAACCAATTTGGTCCCTCTCCAAATTGAAACCAAATTTAATTTTTATATTAAAATTCACAATTTTTATTAAATATTTTTATATAATATATTAAAATTCACATCATTATAACTTTGATATAAAAAATAAATTTGGTCACATCTTCGATAGGGACAAAATTGGTCAATTTTAAATAAAATTGGGACTAAATTGAAAAAAAAAACAAATATAGGGACCAAATTGAATATAGAACATTGACTTTGACATGTGGTATGGTACTGGGTTGACACATGGACATTTAAAAAAAATTAAAAAAAAGTTTTAAATTTTTTTTAAAAAACTTTAAAAAAAACCACGGAGTGACACGTGATAGTCATTGTTAATTGCCGTTAATGATTTAAACGGTGTTATAAAAAAGACTCAATTGAACAAAATTGACGAAAATTAAGACCTATTTGAACACAACCAAAATTATGACTTATTTAACAAAACTTGACGAAAATTGGGACCAAAAAGATATTTTAACCTATTTTTTCCTTTGATAAATTATATTTCGAAACCAAAATAAGATAATAAATATTAACATTGAACAATATTTTTAATATCATTTTCTAATATTTCTTTTGTTAATCTATTATGGGATCAATTTCTTTTGTTTATTAAATCATTTTCATATTTATTAACACATATGGATAAGAATTTTCTTTTACTATACTTCTATATTTATTTTGAGTATCATTCCTGTCTCTAAATGGTACTTCATAATCTATTCTTTTTTATTTTCCATTTTCTGTTTTAATATTCCTTCAAAGTCTAATTCTTAAAAATCAATTTTTATAATCAGGAAGGCATTTGGAGAGCGAATTCCTAAACATGAAAGATTTGTAACTAATATTTTTTATCTCAATTTTTAGTTAATTCTTTTGTCCCTGTTTCGAGTTTTTTTTTACCTTTCTAAATCTATTAAATAATTGTCTACTTATAACTCTAATATTTTAACTATGACATCCTAAAAGTAGTTGATGTAGTCTTTTATACTTTATTTCACAAAAAACATTTAAAGGCAATTTCTATAATACATGATGAGAGAGTTAATGGAGTTACTGTGCCTTTAAATATTTTATGTCCAAATAATCTAATTTTCAGCTAATTTCACTTATTTTTTTCAGATATTACAATACCATTTTGTTTTATAAGATTTTGAAATATTCCTAAATATTTAATTTATTTTTCTATTGAGTTAGAAAATGTTAACAGGTCCAAATATACTACGACGATTTTTGAATAAGAATTTAAAATATTGTTCATTAAATTGTGAAATTCTAAGAGATATTTTTTAATTTCAATGGCACAGTATTTCATTTATGATGTTCAAATTGAACTACAAGCATATATTTATTTTTTTCTTTTGGCTTGATTTGATCATAATATATCCAAACCTCAAGTCAAATTTTAAAAATATAAAAAGGTGGTTCTATTAATTACATTTTATGTATTTGGTAAGGGATATATGTGATCTATTTTAATACATTTAGTTAGAGGTTTTTAATTAATTATTGTTTGAGATAAGAGTTTAAAAGATCCTTTTAAGTTAGGGAATTTAATGTTGTGATATATTTTAGTACATTATTTAGAGCTTTGTAATTAATTATTTTTTGAACAAAGATTTTAGAAGATCCTTTCAAGTTAGAGAATTTAATGTTGGTTATTTGTTTATTATGCTATTCACCGTTTTATGTTTAGGATTGCAATTAAACTTTCATAATTTTAGGTTTTTCATCCGTAATTTAGTTCTTGTGTTTTTAATTTAGTGATTTCGTTATCTATTACATTGATTTAACATCCTTAATCCTAATTTTAATCTTAATAAGTATTTATTAGTAAATTTTCAACTTTCATGAACCTAGAAACAATATTATAATTAAACACAATAGGCCAACCCGAATCGAAGGTTGAAAGGGGCTAGGCTGGGCCATGATCAAAATTTGGTCAAATTCGACAACGACTAATCTTTGGTCGAATTCTGCGAGTCATCTCTTTTGAGTTGGTCCCAGCCGAAATTCATTCGAATTTGACCCAGTTGGCCTTGATTGAAATTCACTCGAGTTGGCCCTTGCCAAAATTTGACTGAATTCGACTGAGTCAACTACGACCAAAATTTGGTTGAACTATACTAAGCTACGGTCGATCGAAATTCAATCGAATTCGACTAGTCATCCTTGAACAAAATTTGGTCGAATTAGAATGAGTCAACCATGCCCAAAATTTGGCTTATTTTTACCGTGTCAACCTCAGCTTACATTCGGCTAAATTCTACCAAGTTGACCCTGGCAAAAATTTGGCTAAATTCAATTGAGTTGACCACGACCAGAATTTGGTCAAATTTGGCCGAGTCGACTTTGATAGAAATTTGATTGAGCTAACCACGATAAAAATTTTGGTCGAATTCGACTGAGTCCTCTCTAACCAAAATTCAATCGAATTTGACTAAGGGCGACACCCGAAATTCGATCGAGTTAGCCTTGGCCGAAATTTAGCAAAATTAAGCTAAGTGGGTCACGATCAAAATTTGGACAAATTTGACCAAGTCAGCCCCAACTAAAATTTAGCCAAATTCAACTGAGTCATCCCATACCAAAATTTGGCCAAGTTAGTCGCAACACATGCTGAAGGTCAAGATGAATTGTCCTAAACTGAAAAGGTCAACCTTGGCTAGTTTGACTGAGGGTTCAAACAAGCTTACTCAAACTAAAAAAGTCGAAATGGGCAACATAAACCGAAGGTCAAATAATATATTTAAAAAAGTAATATAATTCTTTGTATTGCTACCTCTTTAATATTTATGTATGTGTTGAGGTTGGATGTAATTGAATTTAATTCTTTGTATTACTACCTCTTTAATATTTATGTATGTTCATTTATTTAATATTGTGATTTGGTTTATGCTTAATACTTGGATGAGTTGACAACATAATTTAGAAGGTGGACCGGATAAAAGAGTTATGCACTTAAGGCAAGAATTCATTCTATAGGAAGAGGAATCACACTGGTTTGAAAGTTCTTAGGTTCTACAAATAGGCCTAGATCTACCTTAAAATATTCCTAGGACATTAAATAATTAACATATTAAGTATAAAAAAAAGTAAAAATATAGTAGAAGAAGAGATAAAATCCAACTTCAACACACATTTACTATTATATTTTTCAAATCTTAGTTTGACTCTTTATGATCAAAACCACTTTTACAAATACTGTTCCATTCAATTCAAAAGTAAATATTGGACAATCTTAACAAATTTCTGTGGATATAAAACTTATTGATACTATTACCCACTAGTGCACTTGCTGAAATTGATTTGCTATTTCAGCATCTTATCATCTACAAATCCCGTATTTCATGAATGTATTAAGCATATTGAGGTGAGGTGGTTGTCATTATATCCAAGAAACATTGACCAGCAATGTCATCTCTCTCACTTACATCTCTACTATTCTTCAAGTTGTTGAAATATTTACCAAATTTATGATTAGAAAGTGCCATCAGCTTCTTATTGGCAAATTATTGCTCAGCGTCAATTTGTAGAGCAATGTTAATATGTATAAATGTATTTAATAGATTACTTTATACCTTTTTATAGTTGTTAAGAATTCTAGTAATTACTCCAAGGAAATCTCCTGTAATCCTCCTCTTCTTCATTGTATATCTCCTTAAATCTCTCATATTTATGTAAAAGATATATTATACCACCTATTTAAAAAAAGAAAACTAACGAATGCAGTAAAACTTTTGTAAACAAAGAAATCGTGTCATATAATATGCTATTTTTTCCTTGATATTTTGACATACATAAAAGTATTGTGTACATATAGTCCTCCTGAATATAAAGGTTATCCGAAATAAAGTTAAAACTATATCATAAGAGACTTACACTGCACAAAACATTTATATACATATAAAACTACTAAAAAGTACTAAATCTTCTATACAACATCCTTTGTACTGCTGGACTACACTATTAGCTATATTAGCCGCACCATCCGCTCACGCATATAAGCAATCATTGCGAAACCAGACAACAAATAAAAGTGTAAGCTAGCAATATTTTATAACTGTCATATCTATAAATTTATAAGATTCAAGCTGTAATGCCAATCCAAACATTTTCGTGCAACATACATTTTCATTTAATCACATTTTACTCTAGACATAACCTATTCTAGACTCAATTCCAGAATAAATTGCTGCTTTCTAAGTCAAACAAAAAAATATAGGCTAATGTGACAGAATTTTCCAATAGAGAATGGCAAAATTTTCATTCAAATTAAATATAACACATAATATGAATATCCTCCAGAGGAGGGGTTCGACCATAACCCAGTTGCTTTCCAATGTCTGAACTTTTATATGTCGGAAGCTTGAACAAACTAAGGCAGTCTACCAAAACTTAATGCTGTCCGATAAATGGCACCATTGAAACTATGATTTCCTTCTTTAAGTTCACCCCATAAGGTCAATCATATGTCACCAGCTGCTCAACTGTTTCTGGATTTTAGAATTGTGAGATGACCTACCACCTTTGTCTTTGTAGGAATTTCTGGCTCCAGCAGTCTTCTGCCCCTTGCGAGCTGATGCTATGGCGCGTCGTCTTTGCTTATTCAAGCTCTTAACAAGTTCAGCTTCATTTTCCATTGCTTCTTCATTGTTTTCCTCCTGTGAATCAAAATTACCACCATTGAGGCTTTCATATAAAGGCCGAATAGCAAGCTTTCTATATAAACTAGAATAATATAAAACAAGAGGGAGACAATACAAGGAAATAATGTTCAACATTACGTCACTAGCAAATTTACAAAAATAAAATGAGCCTATGGTTGAGAAAAATCCAGATTCAGAATACCATACAAGTCACATCAAGAGTAGTGAAGAAATGCACTAGAACTCTGGAAGAGGATATGCATAATACATGCTGTTTCCCAAAATATTCATCAGGGATCAATGTTTAAGACTAGAAATTCTTTGAATTGAATATTATGAAGAGGAAAAGAAATCAGTACAAACATAGCATTGAGATAACCACCTAATAAAAAGAATAAAGCATTGCTTACATTATCACTTGCATCTTCCTTTTCAGATCCACTGCTTTCACGTGCTTCACAACTCTCCTCTCTCCTCTGACTCTCATATCCCTCATTCTGGTTAAAACAAAAACAGTCCTTCAATCAGCATGCATAATTTGACTCGCACAACTAATGAACTAGGCTTAAAAATCCATAGTAGAGTATGTATGCCCGCTAGTCAATGGACAAACTAAAACTAAACCAAATTTTGGATATTCAAATTTACATATCACAGTTCACTTATTATATCACAGAAGATACTATATTTAATATTTCGAACAATGAAAAATTTCAAGCTCAACCATCTCAAGAACAGAAAGAAACTTTGGTATTGTTTGTAAGTTCTATAGCACGAATCTGCTATGTTGTTACTTATAGTGCTCTTTGTATTTAGTTCATTCTTTATTGGGATACAACTTTCTCAACTCCCCAATTCATAGCTCAGCTTCTCACCGAAAAATCTCCCCTACAGGTAAGCGTATTTGTTTTATATTGTTTTATCTCTCTTTACATGTACATCTAACAACACACTTTTACATCTTTTGTATCCCTTTTATGACATTACCTGTTCCAACAAGTCTGAAGAATCACCGTCAATAGTGTATGCTTCATTCAGATCTTCTACTACGTCAACCTCTTCAGTATCTGAATTTGCATCACTCTCTGCCCCGCCTTCAATGAACTGCACATAGAGATTTGAATACCTTTGAGGCTGAACCAAATACAAAAATGAAAGCTTACCAATCTACGCACTATAACCAAAATAGGCAATTTTAATCCCCATGTATGATAATGATACTATGCTCCACCAGACGCTGGCTGTTGGCAACGAAGCCAGATAGGTGGAAAATATAAAAAGCAAAGTTATGTTGCCTTTTGAAAAGTAATCTCCATCTTCTTCCCCATCTCACAAAGAACAAGAAAAACAATATACCCTTTGAATATCTTCTTCGTCCTTTCTAGTAAAGCCACTGGCAGCAAGTTCCCTATCTAGAAAACCAGCACCTCTTTCTATTGCAGAAAAACAGGGTTTTCCAACTTCATCTCTCCCCTCATCTGAACCATCAATATCATCTAAGCTTTCTTCAAAAGAGAGATTGAACCTGAAACAAAGATGAGGGAACAATATGAAGATAACTGATTTATTAGCCAAATACTAGATATAAAAAACCTTTCAACAAGTTCAGCAACCAAAGATCTTTCATCCAAGCAGCAAAAACAGGACATGAAAACGAAATATGCAGAAGATACCATAAAACAAATGAAAAAATATTCAAATAATACTCAAAATACAGGAAAAAGGAATCACATAAATATATTTCCACAAGAGGATAGTTCATAGTAAAAACTACACGTTGGATATAGGTTATATATAGATGTAAATTAGACAGAAAAAATCCAAGAGCGTAAATGCAAAAAAAATTCCCAACATGAAGGTACCTTAGAGGCATATCTTCATTTGATGAAAGGATGAGAGAATGAAAGACAGAAAAGGATAGAAACTAGTCCCGTGTTTGGTTGTGAAGAAAGAAGGTGAGGGAAGAGAGAAAGTTTTGAAAAATAAATTTGAGGGAAAGCAGAAAGAAAGTAAAGTTCAAATTTTTATTTTTAGAAATCAGCTCTTCTCATTTTCCTTTCACTTCCTATCCTACCAAACAGGAAAAAGTATCATAGTTCGTGATTTTTCCTATTTATTTATTTTCTCTAACTTAAATCCCTTCCAAACACAGTGTAAGAATAGTCCAAATCTCTGACCATGTCCTTGATAATTTGTACTAAATGCACTTTCTAACAAGTTAGGCTAACTTGTATCACGGACATTCGTAGTTACTTGCTACTTAACTGAAGTTAAGTCTACAGTTCGGGCAATTGATATGAGAATATCATTTCTATATTTCTATTTTCTTCTACCATTTTACCTACCTAAGATAAACAAACAAGAAATAAAAGAGACAATATAATTTAGAGGGCTTGAAAACACTCCTCTTATGATCTCATATTTATAATGATAGAATTCTGATACAATGAGAAGATGGAAGATCAAATATCAGAAGTCGATCAGAAGTCTGAACTAGAAACCTAGGTACAACTCAAAGGTACAGCAGGTAGTGATTTCCAATACAACTACTTCCTACTCAGGTTTAATACTTATTCTAACAATTTTAAATTATAAAGATACAAAAATATTAAAAATAATATGCAAAAGTGACTTTATTGTTGACAAATACATGATTCCAGAACATCTACCTACCTTTTCCTGAAAAACTTAAAGATGCATTCAACATCACGGTCAAAGTACCTGAAACAAGGATAAATAATATATAGTTAAGCAAGAAATAAAATATACTCTGTTTTAACATGACACTCATACAATATAAGCATTTTTTACTAATTGAAAATTTTCAAAATTTTATTTTCACAATGAATACTGACTTTCAAATTAATATCCCCACATACAACTTTCAAATGATAGCAAATCTAAGATAAATCTATAAGATTATCCCCAAAAAATTAGAAGTTAGAAAAGTTCTATTACCATATTCTAATTCATAAATTGAAAAAAAATGCAAAAATAAATCTAAAAATCGTATTAATAAGGTTTAACCTGTTGAACTTATACCTAGATTTAAAGACATGAATTTGCATAGATGATTTAATTACATGAATAAATTACAAAAAAAAAAAAAAAGTCTTTTTCAGGGATGAAGTAGGTTGAACTATGAGAGAGATATTAGTTATTTGAACACTGTGTGTTAGCCCATTAAATTCTTATTAAGTGTGATTAGAATGTGAAATGACCCGCAAATTTTGTAAACTACATTACCAAATAACAAAACAAAAGTTAGTAAAGTGACAGGGTAGCTTGGAACTGTTATAACAAGTCAAAAGAAATTTACGAGAAAGACATACAAGGAGACACTTACATCTGTGCATTACGGTGTGACACAGATACCATTTGTGGAAAGTCAATCATGGTAACTTTTTCATCATCGTCAATCTACAATGAATGGAACTCCAAGTGTAAACTAGATTTGAAAACCAACCGGCTGACATTTAATGAAATAAAATTGAGAATCTTTTTTGGTCCTTATGCAGACAAGTCAAAGCATACCATGATATTGAATTCATTGAAATCACAATGAATAAGGCCATGTTCAGCCAACCGAACAACTAGACCAATAATTGTCTCAAAAACTGTCTCTGGATTCTGTAACTCCTTCACCTGAACACTGCATTTGAAAAACCAAATACACAAAGCAAGCAATTGTTACCAAAACCAGCAAAAACGGTAAAAGAAAGACTAGAAACAAGAAAACCAGCTAAAGAAAAACAAACGCAAGAAAAAACATAAGCACAAGTAATGAAGGACACCTACAGAGGATAACCCTGAACAAGTGACATGACAACACAATGTCTATTGTGCTCTACAGCATTTGGAACAGGAAAGCCATGGGTTTCTAAAGCCTGCTCAAGCAAACATGTGTCAGTGACTAGATAGAAAATTAAACAAAAAATAAAATAATTCAAGTATAGGGGGGGAGGTAAAACCTTCATGAAAGCAAATTCTTTAAGGGCAGCAAGGCGAGACAAATAGAGCCAATTATAACTACTTCGATGTCTCAAGTAGTCACGCTTAGATTTGACAGCTCTAAAAGAAACTCTACCAAGTCTATGCAACTTCATGGCCAAAACAGTTCCATCTTCCTGGGCAACCTCAAATATATCTAGCAGAGCACAAATGCCAGCGTAATTAGCAAAAAGAATGAAATGTGATTGGATGAAGAGCACCAAATTAGAAGAATATTAACTAAAATACCAGATTCCTTTCCAACACCAATCTGACGACCAACAGCAACAAACACTCCTTTGTTCACCATAGTTTTAATGGCAAGAAAATCATAGCCAAGATAGGTAAGGCGGAATCCATCATCTACAACAATGAAGCCAAAGTTAGTAACGACTATTGGACATGTGTCATTCTGGGATGAGTGTGGAAAAGTACAATAATCCACAAAAAGAAATGAATATTTGAAGGACTGTGAGGGATAAAGGAAAAGGAGATGAATTTGCAGGTTCGTTCCTAGTTCTGAATATTCTCTTCCTCTGTAAATATGTTTGTCTTCTCTCTAAATTCTTACAAATTCTTACCAAAGGTTTGTGGAATATGAATTATGACACAAATGGAGGAATGGAATGATGTCTCTTATTTCGAATTATTAGGCTGTAGAATTGGATATTTACCAATTGCTTTTGTATGGACTTCATACTATTATCTGTATGAGTTAGATATATTGCGTTTTATGTTAATTAGGGAAATATAGCATCTATTGTTTATTAGAGAAACATAGACATTGTTTGATATTGGTAGATAATGTTGATATTGTATGTAACAATATCTTCTATTTACCATATTTATATTTGGTTGTCATATATACTTGTATCACTCTTTATTATAAATATATTCACCCTATGTGTATTTTAGATACAAGAGAGATTAACCCTATACAGTTTTTCTCGATATTTAACATGGTATCAGAGTCATGGTTTAAAGCCTATCCTAGCTAAAATTGGGACGATTGTTCCACTCGTTATTTGAACCGCAATCAGAGCACCCAATAATGTCGAATCCCACACACGAGATGTATATATTTCGACATGAGGGAGGTGTGTTGAAAATCTCACATTGACTAGAGATAAGGCCAATTGACAATATATAAGTAGGTGCAAACCTCACCTTACAAGCTGGTTTTGTAGAGTTGAGTTAGGCTTAAAGTTCTCTTTTTAACAATATGTATTTACCAATTGTGACCCACTATGGACTTAATATTGTTATTCACAATCATTAGCTATTCTAAACAAAATTTTTTCTGCTGTTTAAGCCATTCAAAGAACTTCAATTTACCTAGACTAATATGATCATATTATTCTTTTTAAAGGCAAATTGTAGAAGTAATTAGTATATCTAGGCAATCATTATGTGTAAGCTAGGAGGTTGAGTGTGGATAACCTCTACACCTAGCACCTAGTTGTAGCCTTTAATGTTTCAACTTCCTTGTATCTCCTTTATCATTTATATAAATATCAGGAACAGTAGAGGGGATTAATCAAGCCCTCAAGCATATCTTTGTCTATTTTAATCTCAACTTGGTATCAGAGCAAGTCGATCCTGCCCTGGTTTCGCCAACGACCACTGGATCTGGAGCGCCTCTCCGAGCGACAACCACCCCCACCAGTGCCGGAACCAGCCTCACGCATCGCGTTCTACTGATCGGAACGTCACAACGCCACCTTCGTAGCTCTCGCCAGAGCCTTCTGCTGCTGTTCTGACCCTCAAAACTCTGATTTAGTGAGGTCCAGACGTCACCCTTGCGGACATCTCCCTCGGTCGTTTAAAAATCTCCATTGTTTTTTGTGTTTCTGCTCTCTGTTTTTGTTCCCTTGATCAGAAATGGCCTCTGGAAGTGTTATTTCTTTCTCTAAAAGTCCTTCCATTACTTCCGAGAAGCTAGATGGACAAAATTACCTCTCTTGGTCCGAGTTGAGATTAAAACAGACAAAGATATGCTTGAGGGCTTGATTAGTCCCCTTTACTGTTCCTTATATTTATATTGTTGGAAGTCTTACATCGACTAGAGATAAGGCCAATTCACAATATATAAGTGAGGTGCAAACCTCACCTTATAAGCCGGTTTTGTGGGGTTGAGTTAGGCTTAAAACCCACTTCTAACATGATATTAGAGCCAAGTTAGAGCCTATCCTAGCGAACTTTCTTGGACATTCTATTCCACCCGATATCGGACCGCTAACGGACCACCCACTAATTTCTTGTCCCACGCACGAGATAAATATACCTCGGCGTGAGAGGGTGTGTTGGAAGTTCCACATCGACTAAAGATAAGACCAATTCACAATATATAAGTGAGGTGCAAACCTCACCTTATAAGCCGGTTTTGTAGGGTTGAGTTAGGCTTAGAACCCACTTCTAACATATATAAATGATAAAGGAGATACAAGGAAGTTGAAATATTAAAGGCTACAACTAGGTGCTAGGTGTAGAGATTATCCAACACTCAACCTCCTAGCTTACACATAATGATTGCCTAGATATACTAATTACTTCTATACTCCCCCTCAAGCTGGAGCATACAAATTGTATGTACCCAGCTTGGAACAAATAAACTATATCTGAGGTCCCCTTAATGACTTGGTCAACATATCTGCGAGTTGGTCATTCTATCCCACAAACTCAGTACATATTTCCTTTGCCAACAACTTTTCACGAACAAAATGACAGTTTATTTCTATATGTTTTGTTCTCTCGTGAAACATTGGATTTTAAGCAATGTGGAGAGCAGCTTGATTATCGCAATACATCTTCATAGTCTGGATGTCACAAAAATTAAGTTCTTGAAGTATTTGCTTCACCCATATAAGTTCACATGTTAGTGATGCCATGGCTCTATATTCAGCTTCAGTTGTCGATCTAGCCACTACACTCTACTTCTTACTTTTCCATGAAATAATATTACCTCCAAGGAATACACAGTATCCAATAGTAGATCGTCTATCCATAGGAGATCCTGCCCAATCCGCATCACAATATCCAGAGACATGAAAACTTCCTCTATCTTCATATAACAACCCTTGCCCGGGAGCCTTTTTTAGGTACCTTAGAATGCGGATGATAGAATTTCAATGGCCAACACATGGAGACTGCATAAACTGACTAAATACTCCAACTGCAAAGGATAGATCTAGCCTTGTAATGGTGAGGTAAAGTAGTTTTCCGACCAGCCTCCTGTATCTTTCAGGGTCAAGAATAATTCACCTTCTTCAGTTGTTAACTTTTGATTTGGGTCCATAGGACTCTCTACTGGTTTACAATCAATCATACCAGTTTCTTGTAGTATATCAAGAGCATACTTCCTTTGAGAGATAACAATGCCATGTTTAGACTGTGCCACTTCAATGCCCAAGAAGTATTTGAGGCTTCCCAAATCCTTGGTTTGAAAATGCCTACACAAGTGCTCCTTTAATTGAGATATGCCAACAATATCATTTCCTGTAATGACTATATCATCAACATACACTATTAGGTAGATACATTTCCCAGGAGAAGTATGTGAGTAAAAGACCGAGTGATCTGCCTCACTGCGTCTTAACCCAAAACTTTGAACAATTGAGCTAAATTTTCCAAACCATGCACTGTATAAAGAGCGATGCAATTTGCACACCATACCTAGACTAATATGATCATATTGTTCTTTTTAAAGGCAAATAATAATAGAGATTAGAAGGAACAAACATTTAGAAGAGTCATGATGCAACAACTTGTGCTTGAGCAAATTCTTCAAAACCTTGTACGTGCCTCCATGCCTACAAACATTAACATAAAAATTAGTAACAAGAATGAAAATAAAACATTGTAAAGGGAATGAATGCAGAAGAATATTGAGAGTTACTTGAGACGTGCAATTCGGTCGATGAGTTCCGTGGGAACGATTTCATGCTGCAGCCAAGGGAGAATTTCATTAACTTAAGCTCAAAAATTCAAAACAAATGGTAATTAAATTGAAAATAAAAAATATTGAAATGTTGTAAGAGGTGAAGAGAGAGAAACACACATTCCTCATGCCCAATTCAACAGCGGTGAGAACCCTAAAATCATCTTTGGATAGATATCTTAACACATCCACATCGAGCTTCATTCTGAATTGAGGTTAGTGCATGCGTTCAGAGGTGGCTTGCACAGAGCTGATGACAGGAAGGTTTGCTCGTGGAGGAGGTGCCTCACTGAATGGTGCGTGTGGCAGCCTGCAGCAATTAGGTTAGACTTCAATGTGAGTGCAACAATTGGAAGGACCATTTTTACTTTAGAAATTTACGTTGCAGAGTATGTGTTCCCCAGAATAAAGAAAAAAGGAATCAAAGATTAGTATTGGTTCATAAACAAATACTTCATTGGCCTTGTGTATTTCTTTTGGAGTGTTTCTTTCTACATCTCACAAATTTCTTCACTACTTCCTATTCATTTCAGAATATATTTTTCATATATTAGAAGGTGGTAAGAAAAATTTGTAGGTGTTCAAATGCGTGGTTTGAATTCTTTGGGAAATGAACTATGTACCCTTAACTAAGGGCGGCAAAACAAGCCACCCGGCCCCTTTTGGTCCGCCTGCAACTGGCCTGCCACAGCTAAACGAACTGTAATTCATGACCCATCCAGCCACAAGGCAGGCTAGCACGCCATTTCTTCAGTTGTTTTTTTCTTGTTTTATTTTCAGGATTTTTCTTTGGTTTTGGACCTAAGTTTATTTGTTTGCAGTCATGATATCACTTTTTGGACAATAAAAAGGCAAGGTACACTAATCAAATTAAATCAAACTTTATTATTCCAACCAAAAAAGGTTCAACACCTAACAAAATATGGTCAACATTAACATACTCGAACAAATAGAATGAGATATAAAGGAATTAATGTAAACAAAGTTCAATTGACAACTGCTAATCTTTTATCTCAAAAGCGTCACATCCCTATCCAAAAGCACCAAAAAGGAACTCATGCGTTATAATAAAACATCAAGTGTCAACAATTCAATTATCCAAGACCAAGTCACATTAAACATCACAACAACGTTTCAAGTCATCAACAATTCAACATAACATAACATAGTAAATCACAATAACATCACAGATAGGTTTATTAATGGACTCATCCATTCTTTCTAATGTTCAACCCTGTTTTAAATTAATAAATAAACTCAATTCCTAACATGCGCTCTAAATTAAAGATTCAAATGAAAGCAATCGATATGTAAAAGATAAGTAACAGCACCAACCAAGCAGCAACACCAAGCAATTAATTTAACCAGACAATCTAACATCTAAAAGAAAGTTTGATACCATATGTAACGGGAAAGTGAACATTAACCCCAAATGTTATAGTTTGAATTCTTTTAAGAAAATAGCTTAAGAATATTAATTAACATTTACCTGAAAAAATATAAATTTAAAATATTCACTGCTAATAATTATATATCATGAACTAGTCATTCTAAAATGACTAAACAGCCATAACATAGTACTTAAGTTATCAAATAGAGAAATTTCAGGTTTATGTGGAAACTTTAGAGAGGTAACAAATAGCCTAAGAAAAAGAAACATAGGAGTAAAATAACAGAGAAGAAGAGTGAGTTGGGGGTGTGGGGCAGTGGGCAGAAGGCTACAGTAATTGTCCTTTGACTTGAATATTTGAGTTGAAGATTGTGAATGTAGTGTCACAGAATTAATTATATCTAAAGTAGAGGATAAAAACCAAGTCCCATGTTGTGAGTGCAGTCTAAAAACCAAGTCTCATGACATGTAGAAAAAGTAGATCACAATTCCCGAAAGAGGATGTAACTCTTTTCTTCGATAGATCAACAAATCAGGGCTGAAAACTAAAAAAAAAAAATAACAATCCCAAACCTACAAACATAATGCAAACAGAAAAACATAGAATTTACTTACAAAGAAAGAAACTTGTATAGACATTACCTTTTTTTCATAAAATTTATATTTAAAGTAGAGGTTATTTTTGGAGATAAGTTAACCACAATCGTGAGTGTAGTGTAAAAACCAAGTCCCCTACATGTAGAAGAAGTAGTTCACACCTATAATATCCTAATCCATGGCTCTTGTATTATGGGTCAGTTACAAGAAGCATGCAATGGATTCGTAAATGAAATGGTATCAAATAACATCAAGCAAAATGCCTATCCCTATAATAAACTCATTGATGCACTAGGTAAAGAAGAAGGGAGAAAGAAGCCAAAAATGTGTGTGATGGTGAAAGATGGTGTAAAACCTGATATTGTTACTTCTAAGACTTTAATGAACGGATATTACATAGTTAATAAGATGAAGACAACGAAAGAGGAATTCAATCCTATGACCCAGATGGGGTAACTCCAATGGACAATGTAAGAATAGCATGCCGGATGCATTTTGATTGTTGTAACACCTTTGTCTCCTCTGAAATTGCATTTTTACAGTAGAATTAATCAATGAATTTGAGAAAGGAAAAGCGAACCTAGAGTGAAAGATCCTTGTCGGTAATCAAGGACTATACAACGTCGTTGTGGTGTTATTGGCTACGAAAAATGCTTGGCTCCGTCCGTTAGTGGCAAGGCGCCGCGCAAGATTCTTTGGCTCCGTTGGCAGCGTGGCGGTGGCGAGACCGGAAGGAAGAGGGAAGGTCGTGGAGTGGACCGGCGGCGATGCAAGATTGAGTGAACCAAACCCTAACTTTTTTTTTCCAGAATCCAATTGAGTGGTCGGTGCACGGGCGTGGTTTTAGCGGCAGAAGTAGTAGCACAAGGTGACGCTGCCACTGGTAGAAACTTTTACTTGCGATATACCTATATCGAAATTAATTTCTGGCGACCGGGCTAATTTTTATAAAGCTTAAATATATATTTGATTTATTGTTTTTATTTAATTTGATTTTTATTTTTATTTTACATTTTTCTATGTTATATTTTTTTAAAATTATGATTAATTTAGTTTTTTTTATTAAATACTTAATGTTTTTGAACATTACATGTTACATGTCAGTATCTGGTTTTTTTTTTAAGTTTTTTAAAGTTTTTTAAAATTGTTTTTAATTTTTTTAATTTCAAAAAAATTGTCCATGTGTCAAGTTACAATTGTGTCACGTGTCAACGCTAATGTTATGTGTCAGTTTGTGGTTGTATTATTTCTTTTTGTTCAATTTAGTCTCAATATTCATTACTTTTATTCAATTTAGTCCATATATTCGTTATTTTCATTTAATTTAGTCCCAAATTTTATTATAATAGAACCATTCAATTTTTAAAATTGAAATTATTATTAATTATTTTTTAACTTTAATTATAAATTATAATATTTAATTATAAATTGAATATAATTCTTAGAATCAATTGTTAAATAAAATATAATTATTTAAATATTATTAAAATTTAAAAAATATATATTAACATTTATAAAATTCACATTTAAATTTAAAATATTTAATATTTTTATTGTATTTTAGATATTAAAACCTAAAATATTTTATATTTAAATGTTAATTTTAAAAATATTAGTTTACTTTTCTAAAATATTTTGAATATTTAAAATATTTTTATATATCAATTTTAAAAGTATTTTAGAATATAAATATTAGAAAAAAAGTTTAATAACTATATTCTTATAATATTTTAAATAATTATATTCTATTTAGCAATTGAATATAAGAATTTTATTCAATTTATAATTAAATTTAATAATTTATAATTGAATTTAAAAAATAATAAATTCAAATGTCAATTTTAGAAAAAATATTAATATTTGTATAAAAGATATTAAATTTAGTGTCAATTTGAAGGAGACAAAATTGATTTATTTTAATAATAATTGAGACTAAATTGAACAAAAATAACGAATATAGAAACTAAATTGAACAAAAAAAATAATACTACCACAAACTGACACGTGGCACTATGAAGCATAATTGTGACTTGACATGTGAACAAATTTTTTGAAATTAAAAAAATTAAAAAAAATTTAAAAAAAATTTAAAAAAAATTAAAAAAAAATTAAAAAAAAATCAAAAAAACCAGGAGCTGACACATGGCATGTAATGTTAAAAAACGTTAACTATTTAAACACAGTTAGTGAAAAGGAACAAATTGACCACAATTTGACGAAAATAGGAGCTAATTGAACACAAAACAAAAATAAGCACCAAATTAAATAAAAACAACAAAAATAGGGACCAAATGTATATTTAAGCCTTTTATTTACAGCAAGGAAACCTTTTTACCTTTTTACTGTATAAAGAGAGAATTAATTCTTAAATTGAAACTGAATTTATGTGTGTTATGATAAATTGAATGTTATAATTATAATTTGGTTTGTAAGCTTTTTTTTTCATTTCTTTTAAATATATATTATTATTTTGGAAAAATTACAGAAGGAAAAATATAAAAATATTAAAAATAGAATTCAAGCATTTTTAGTTTAGTTTTAAAAATTATTTTATTTTGAGAAAATATAAAAATAAATTAAAAATCTCGTAAATTTTGTAAATTATATAATATTTTAATAAAAATTATTTTTTTTGTAAAAAGGTATAATCTTTTAATAGAAATTTATAAAAAATTTTAAAATTTACAAGGTGTTATTAACTGTATTTTTTTTCCTGCAATAGTACTATTCCACTTTATTATTACCCAAAGAAAAATGATATAGTAAGTACCAAAATCTTACAACTTCTCTCACTACTTGACATGATACTCTTTTTTAAAATTTTAATTTTTTTCCCTTCATTTCCACGTTGGCCATGTTTTTGAGTGGGTGAAGACCAGAGAGAGAAAACGCGAGAAAGAACTACTTCCTTAATTCGTAATAGAAATGGATAACAAGCGAGAGAGAAGAGTGGAGCTCATGAGAGAAGTGGAGAGTAGTCTCTTGTTCCTCCATCCCCGAAGTTTTTTTCAGTTCCGAATGGGTTTTTCCGAAGTGGTTGTTGATTTCCTCGTTGGTGGTGTAGGTGGAGAAGACATTGGTTTTACCCACTATAGAAAAGTGTTGGTATTCCGTGCTGTTTTTGCAGCTTTGGTGAAAATGAGTCATTTTTGTTTCCCTTTTTGGAGAATATTTGATAGTTTGTATTTTTTTTTTTGGTTCAACGTTGTTGCGTTTTTGAAAAGGAAGCTTTAGTGTAGAAAATAGTCATTCTCAAGCGGAATCTCAAGCTTTGGTCTTGTTCTTGCTCCTGTGGCGCTACATTGTTCAAGAGGTAATTTTTTTTGTTGAATGTATGATGTGTTGTTGAAAGTGTTGTTGTTGTTTATATGGATCCCCTTTTTTGAGTTCGTTATTGAACCCAACCCATTGCGGGATAGTGGGCTAAGGTTTTCAAAAAAGTAAATGTAAAGAAGTGATTTAGTGAGATATTGGTCTACAAGGTTCATTTGTTATTGTAACTAATATTGGTTTGCAACAGATATGATGTTCAGTTTGCTTAAGTTGGGGATGGGTGATATGGATTGTGAATAGTTTTAAGTTAGGATTGTATCTGTATAATATTTGCACATCATAGTTCGTAATCAGTTTATGAATTCACCATGTATTACTTTGATTGGTTTGAATTTATCTAAGGTGTGAATAAAAATATTTGCTAACCTGTTAGTTTTTAAGTGCTAAGCCAGGATATTGTTTTTGCACATATGATGTCATGTTTGCTTAAGTTGGGGATGAGTGATATGGATTGTGAATAGTTGATGAGTTGGGATTTTATATGTATAGTATTTGCACATCATAGTTCGTAATCAGTTTATGACTTCACCATGTATTACTCTGATTGGTTTGAATTTATCTAAGGCGGGAAATTAAAATATTTGCTAACTTGTTAGTTCTTAAGTGTTAAGCTAGGGTTTTTTTTTGCACATATGATGTCCAATTTGCTTTAGTTTGGGATGGGTTATATGGATTATGAATAGTTCATGAGTTGGGATTGTAAATGTATAGTATTTGCACATCATAGTTCGTAATTACTTTATGACTTCACCATGTATTACTTTGATTGGTTTGAATTTATCTAAGGTGGGAATAAAAATATTTGCTAACCTATTAGTTGTTAAGTGCTAAGCCAGGGTATTGTTTTGCACATATGATGTCCAGTTTGCTTTAGTTGGGGATGGGTGATATGGATTGTGAATAGTTCATGAGTTGGAATTGGATATGTGTAGTATTTGCACATCATAGTTCGTAATTAGTTTATGACTTCACCATGTATTACTTTGATTGGTTTGAATTTATCTAAGGTGGGAATAAAAATATTTTCTAAGCTGTTAGTTGTTAAATGCTAAGTCAGTGTATTGTTTTTGCATATATGATAGGAGGTGACATCAATTGTTTACATAAGTGATACTATAATGGCTAATTATAGTGAAAGCAGTGGATGCGGTGGTGAGAAGAAGCATGAGGTGAAGGTGCGATATTAAAATTTTTTATTAATTAATTTATAGAATGACATTTTATAAGTTGTGTTCATCATTATTTGTAGAGTTTTAAGCATTCTCGTTGGATGAAGTACATTGCTTCCTTAAATAATAATTTAAGTGTAGAATAAAGGCCTGTTATTGAAGGAACACTGTTTGGATGGTTCACCATGTTGAAAGGAAGTCTAAAAATTAGTAGGAAACTTCTTAGTTCGTTAATTAGTTTGTGGGTTGAAAGGAGGGGTGGGTTTTTAATAAGTAATGAAGTTGTTCGTTTATCTTTATTGGATGTTTGTTTGGGATTGAGTTTAAAGGTTCATGGTGAAAGTATTAACTTAGATGAGGTTGGTGTGCAGAGTGAGTGTAAGAAATTATTCAATAACGAAAGTGTTGATGTTGACATGGTATATGTTTTTCTAGTAAGATATAGGGATGAGGTTACCTTGGAGGATTATTGTAGGCTTTATATTTTATTGGGAATATTCGAGTTCCTTTGTCCAAGTCGCAAGAGAACAATTTTTCCCATATTTTTTACCATTGTGGATGACCTTAGTAGTCTTAGGAAATACAATTGGGGTGGTCTTGTTTATGAATACTTAGTTGGGAGCATATGCAATGCATCCATGTTCTTAATGGAGAAAGGAAACAAGAGACACTTCCATATTGTTGGTTGTGTGTATTTGTTACATGTAATTCATAATCAATTCCTTTGAATTAAAATTTGGTTTGTTTCAAATAGGAAGGAATGTATTGAGTTATTTGATTTTTGTTGACTTCTTTTAGTCATGGTCGTTTGACCACTTCTTGATTCCAAAATGTAATATTGGAGAATCAAGCACAAAGTTCCGCCGAGTATTGCAATGGATGGATATGAAAGTCGTAGAGGATAAGTTCCACTGTCATGTATTTACTAAGCCATGGGTTCATAAGTGCTAACCTAGGATAAGTTAGGACTTCATCCCATATGTAACTGCAAAGTAATGACTTAAGTATTGCTAACCCAAGTGAAATAAATGTTTTGAACATAACCTATGGTGTAATTCAGTTTCTTTACAACTGACAATTTTAACAATCTGCTCATTTCATGATTAATATTTATAATATAGGAAATAAGTGAAGTTATTGGAAGTAATTATAATTTGTGCAGGAATAATTGATTTTGTCTTATATATTGTTAAATTGTAGTGGATACTTTATGTGCTAACCCGTGGGTTCATAAGTGCTAAGCTGTATTAGTTGGTTTTCACTTATGTTGATGTAGGTAGGAGACCTTAAATATTGTGAAGTTCCATTAGCCTTAGTATTAGGGAATTCAAGCTTGTCCATGTAGGAATATAGTGAACTCATTTCAACCCATGCCTATGTTTGTCTTCATTCCACTTGTAACTGCAAAGAAATGATATAACTACTGCTAACCCAAGTTAAATATTTTTAACAAAACCTTTACTTTGCTTCATTTTCTTTATAAATATCACTTTGAAGACTCCACTTCATGCCATGAATGATATTTATAATTTCGTAATTGTGTGACCTTATTGGAAATAGTCGTACTTTGTGTAGGACAAACTAAATTTGTCTTAGATACTGTTAAATTGCAGTGACTACTTTATCTGCTAACTCGTGCTTTGATAAGTGGTAATCTGTATTACTTGGTTTTCATTAATGTTAATGTTGATGTATTACTTCAATAAATTGTTTGAACACTTCGCTTCATGTCATGAATATTATTTATACTTTAGTAATTATGTGAACTTATCGGAAGTAGTCATAATTTGTGCAGGAAATAATAATTTTGTCTTATATACTTTTAATTTGCAGTCTTTACTTTACTTGTTAACCCTTGGCTGCATAAGTGCGAATATATATTACTTGTTTTTCATTGATATCCATATTGTTAGGAGGCCTTGAGTTAAAATAATAAAGGATAAAAACTAACATTTGACATTTAATTTGAAATTGTTTCTGGTGTCAATCATTAAATAAGAATTTCTATTTTACCAAGATGAACTTAGATTTTATTTGGCAGTGTTATGTTGGTGCGAAATAATTGTGAACCTATCAATAAATATGTACTAACCTGGTTGAAATTTTTTTGGATAATGTAAACTTAAATATAAGAACTTTGTAATGAAAATTTTGTTCACTATAACCTTAAACGTTAGCATAGGTGAACTATACCACAATAGAATGTGACAAATAATTTATCCAAAATATACAAATTAAGTGCAGTGAGGGTGATATCTGCAAACCCACAACAAAATAAGTGCTAACCTCCGTTGACCATAATGTTTGGTCTTTACGTCTGATACAAAAATATTTACATAACAACATAACTGCACAATTAACCTTCATTTACCATGTCATCATTAAAGAGATACAAAAGATCCAAATGTACTCTTTGTGTATGCCATGGTGTCCAAAAAGATAGGACGAAATAAGCATCCAAATCATCTCATTGTCTTCTACAAAGAAAGGTTAAAGTCATGACATATATGTACTGCTTTGGATCTTAGTAAATGACAACAAAGTTATAAAGTGCTTAATGAAATCCTCATTTGCAAACATCGATGTTTCCACATTGTTGTGTAATGACGTTAAAAGAGATCCAAAACCTGTGCAAGGTGGGGGTGAGAAGACGTTATGTGAATCACTCTTCACAGTGCTTAGCTGAACTGTGGCTACTGCAATTTGCATGTTAAGGCTCACTTCCTGAAAATTTAACATCATATATGGGGCATAATGAAGTAATTTTGACAGAATCCATTTAACTATAATTAAAAGTTAGCCTAAGAAGAAAGTGATGTGGGAGAATAACTTACACCATGATCCCTTGTGGATTTATTTAATGCCGCTTTGGATTTGCGTTTCTTCGAAACATTCTCCAATGTTAATTGAAGTCTATTTGTTCAAGGTCGATCATTCCTTTTAACGTGTAAAGGCTTCGTACCATGTTGTCTGTTGTGGGCGTTGTATTTTCGGTCAATTTTTCCTTAACCTGGTGTGAAAGGGGACTTACTATATTCAATATGGGTAAGTCAAGACTCGCACAGATGGAGTCAAGTTGGGTTAGCACAGACTTTGTCCTATTCTCAGATTGACAAGCAACTTCTACAATTTCATAACATCTCTTACACATTAAGTCATACCATTCTACATGGGGCTCCTCATTATTATCTTTGTATGACACTCTTATTTAATTGTGTCATCATCGAATGTGTTTGCTCCACCTCTTCAAAACGTACTTTGACAATAAACTTTTAACTTCCTCTTGTGTAAGAACAAGAAAGTAGAATTGACATATAATACCTCTAAATTCAAACAGAAGACAAGTACATCGAATGTCTAGACTGACTTTATCAAATAGAACTTCATGCATTTTGTCAGCTCTTTCCCTATTTCATATGCATTCTTCTTTAACCATGTACTTTGAATGGATGCCATCACATTCACAACTCTTGATATTACAATTAATCTTACTACTCAGCTCTTGTTGTAATTCAACAAGCTTTGCATGAGTGTATTCTTCTTGGATCTGCCTTTCAATAAATGATTGAGTGGCACAAGGTAGGGTGGTATTTAATGAACCAAAGTCAGCTTTAATTTCATTCTCGGCCTTTGACCGTAAAGCATTGTTATATTGGACCACAAATTGTTTAAGTTTTGTGGTACAATTAATGAAACCATCAAATAAGGCATTCATATCCTCACTCCTCTCTGTGGTGGACATACCAGTCAAAAATTGTGACTTCAAATAATAAGGAACACATCTACTTCTTTCCTCGTAATATGTTGAAAGTCATTCGTTATTTTGTAAGTCAAACTTGGATATGAATTGTTCCCAACCTAACTCAAAATCAATACTAGAGGTAGACTCGTAAACCAATTGCTTCAAACCATGCTTTATGCTTTTGTAGCTTGTCAATCCACCTAATTTTTATGGAACTTTTTTCACGATGTGCCACAAATACCACCGATGTTTGGTGTTGGGAAATACAACAACAATAACATTTTTCATTGTTTTGCATTAATCAGTTATGATGCCATCTGGTGCCCAGTTCCCCATGCACCTTAACCAACATCTAAAAAGCCATGTAAAAGTTGAAGTATCTTCTGAAGACAACACTCCACAACCCAGTATAATTGATTGCCCATGATGGTTAACACCAACAAAGGGTGCAAATGACATGTTGTATTTGTTGGTTAGGTAAGTAGTATTGAATGAGACAACATCACCAAAATCTACTAATGTTGCTTTAGTCCTTGCATCTGCCCAAAAAACATTAATGATTCTATTTTCTGCATCTGTGTCAATCTCATAATAAAATCCATTATTAATCTCTCTCATTCTTGAGAAATGTACCATCAATGCTTGCCCATCTCCCTCATTCCCAAAGGTCTGTCTTTGTTGTTCGATGTAGTTTCTTGCGTCTCGCTCCATGAAATCTAAGTTCTCAAAACCCCCTGCATGGCCTACCAAGGACCTAAAAGTCTTGTTCAAACAAACACTGGTCTGGTCGTTAATATCAAAGGTTCTTTTGGCGTGCAAATTCAACCTTCTATTTCCACGTATTTACCCTTATTTTGTAAGACTAATATCATGATTGTGCTCATGAACCACAATCCTTACTATCCATGCTTGTGGTTTTTTGACAATTGTTATGCAGGCTGGACATTCTTTTCTTTGGGTAGGGTGTGTCTTCATTCAGGTGGGATTTGGGATACATACTTACCTACCTTTGAGCAAAGTAATTTAAGGTAATACAAGTGGTTATCATCATCCTTTTTTGAGGTTCGAATTTGCACTCCAAAACTACATTTGACAACATGTTTTTTGTAGAAAGTTTTAATGTCTTCTGTAGTGTCAAATTGCATTCCAATAGTGGGACAACCACCATCCTCAGCGTGGTTAATGAGATCAGCACTATCAATGTTATCCTCCTGATCTGATGTACCTAGACCACAATCTTGATGTAGTAAACTAATGTCATCCAAGCATATAAGGTCATCTTGTTCCTCATTTTGCATCTGCAAATGAAATCAAAATCGAAAGGATTAAATTTTAACCACACTTGGAACGTCAGTATGGGAATTGAATAAGGTCAATATAATATGTTTGAAAAGTTATATGTTTCTCATTCATGTGGGGGTAAGGAGTGGATTTCACAAAATAAATTTTATTCCATAGCATTTAGTTTGATAAAGTGTATCGTAGCTGAAAATTAAATACACAAAAAAACAACATTAAAAATAGAAAACGCACCTTTAGAATGGGTAGTTGTTGGTCGAAGTAAATGATGGTATTAAGTGATTGTTGAACCTTTTGAATGTATCAAAAAACGTTGTAGCTGTTATGCGTTTAACATAAATGCAAGATTTTATTTGCTTTAATGGGGTTTAATTATTTTAATTTATTTTGTCCAAGTTGAAAAATCAAATAGTGGGCTTCCATGCAATGAATGCAAATTAATGATGGTGGCTGACAGGACAAATTTGAGAGAGTGCCTTGTAGAATACATGAGATAAGCAATGTAACAGGAATGAAATTTAAAGGGGGAAAATGTCACATCAATTAAATGTTTAAGGGTAATTATGTCAAAACTATTTTTTTTTACTTTTATATTATGAAAGTTACCACTGCAAATAAAACCCATTGAATGGGTTTACTTAACTTTTTTTTCTTCTATGTAAGTGCAACATGGAAAATGGAACCATGACACGCTTTAGAAGTAGACAAATCCGACTTGCATATATTCACACAATGTTGCAGTGAAGCAACATCTTTCATCCATGGTCTTACTGAAAATTTTCAAGCAGTGATGATGAGCCATGAGGTAGGTCAAGGTCAACGCAACAATTTATGAAAGACATCGCTGCAGCAACATTTGCTCGTGATTTTGGAACAAATGCATAAAAATGGGCCACCATGTTCATAAAACACCATGGTAATATAATACTGGAACAACCTTTTCTGCATATTATGAACCTAAATTTTATTTCACAAGTCAAGTGAACTGAATGGCTTAACTAATACCAAGTGCATGTTTAGTGGAAGAGGGTGACATAAAAACTGTGACTTCGATGTTTACCACAAAGCTTTTTGACGAATTGTGTTATGAAGGACTATAAGCCAAATAGGTTGGGTGATCTGCTTATCACTGTGGAGGTTGTTTTTCTTATCTTGCAAATGTCCTCAATTTGTCCCCAAATAACATGCTAAATATAGATTATAATAATCATAAAGTTTTATTTCAGGACCAAAAACATACTGCCCAGGCCAACGTCCACAAAAAAGTAGTTTCACATCCTGAATGTTGTCCACAAATTGGTGTTGGGTCTATCATATTACTAAAAGAAGTTTCCATATTCAAGCCCAATTCAGATAAGTTGTACCTAAACATCACACCAAGGATTATTGTTAAGGTCTAATATTCAATAATTTATTCATTAATTTGGTGTTCGATCATAATAGATATTTAATTTCATAACTTATCATGAAATGCATAGGTCTTCAAACATGACATTAGTAGTCCAACAATTAAAGAGGTAATAGCTTCATATATTATGGAGGGACAAAAGGAACATGTCAAAGACTGTGTTCAAATCAATTTTAACCCCAATGTGGAAGTAAATATGGACAACGATGTACACATTAATGAGCATACAATTCTGGAAAAGAATGTGGATGCAAATGTGGAGCACCTGGACGACATCCTTCTAAATACTGTAGAGGATAATAGTGATGATGAGCAATTGACCTACAATAGCGTTCATGACATGATTAAATGTCTCGTTGATCCATTCAAGAAATTTAAGAACACTCGGTCAGGGCAATCATAAAAGTCACAACCATATGGGCATTACAAATATGACCTGTTATATATCATGCTTTTGGATTTGCATCTAAACTCACGTTTAAGTTTACTTAGGTTAGATGAAATTTGAACTTCTGGAAGAGATTTTGTGGATTGTGCTAATTAACTTGTGTTCAATGTATGACATCACTGACCCTTAATTTAGGTATGTATTTGGTAATATGGGAGGTGTGAAAAACATATAACCTGAGTTTGCAGTACGTAAGTCATGGATTTGCACTTAAAGATGGGATGAAGAGAAACATAAGCATGGGTTCAAATGAGTTCCATATATTCCTACAAGGAGAAGCTTGGAGTCCCTAATTCCATGGTCTGAAGGAAATTAACAATATTTAAGGCATCATACAAATATGTATATATATGTGAAAACCAAGTAATACAAATTAACACTTATCAAGGCACGAGTTAGCAAATAAACTGGACACTCTAAATTATGAGTATATTGTAACGTCCTAGCCAAAAATTACTTATATAAAATTAAAATAAGAAATATAACAATAAACTGCATTTATTATTAAATACTTTCCCAAGAATGCGTGAAATTTTTAAATCTATTTGAACGCGTGAATTTAAATGAAAACCACGGCGTTCAAATTATTACAATTATAAATTGTTTATAATATCCATTATAAAAAAGTCAACAAAATCCGTGAAGAAAACTTGTATAAAAACTGCTATAGCTGGTCTCACTCCGACGCTAAACATCCACATGCTCACCTGCATCAACATCTGCTCTCATGTAACAAATTACATGATCATCGCCAAACACACAGAGATAGGGTGAGCTCAAAATGATAAAACAATTACAACATGAAATAATAAAGCATTTCGAAATTATGACTCGTGTTAACTCCTCAATCCTAAATCTTCAACTTCCAAACATTATGTTGGACGCCTCTTGATTCTACACCAATTGATGAGTACACTGACCGATCTTTGCTGCCACGACTGTCTACTCGGCCCTCCGAGTACAGGCGTCCTCCGACTACAGGTCACCACCTAATAGTCAACATGCAAGAATAAATTGCCACGACCACGATCTGCAACACCAAGTGGAGTTCTCCAATACGAACCACAGTCCGTATTTGTCCCAAGACTACCAAACTCAACCAGTTATACTGAAGAGGGCAATCTTCTGGAACCCATCCATACGAGTCACGATCTCGCACACTCCACTGAACTTCTAAAACTACCAATGTACAACCTCAAGTGACCACGTGTTACCCCAATACATGTTGCACTCGTAATTGGGGCCCCAGCCAAGCATCGCATCATGACCTCCATCCAAAGTTGTGTAGAAATCCTCCTCGCGTTCGAACTCTACACCTTAAATTGCTTGGCACACCACTCGCATAGCTATACGAAACTTGGTACCAGATCGCTTGGCGATCTCCCTGCATCGCTAGGCAACAGCGCCTCCCAATGCCCCTTGTTGCTAGGCACCACACGAATCTCGTGGCCCCTACCATTGTTTGGAGTCTTTATCTCCTAGCGGCTCGTCCTACATCGCTAGGCGCCATACCAGTAGCGCGATGCTACTGGTTTTTGACATTTTAAACAACTCCTAATGGACCTCAATCACACAACACACAAAAACATAGCACAATTACGATTATCCAGTCATAATCCTATGACTAGATCACAATTTAACCCATTCATGAAATTCAAAGTTGGGTCCAAACCATATTCAATTATTAATGTAATTCACACACACACACACACACATACACTTTGTTAGCAAGTTAACATACCGCCCTGAATTACAGACCATTATATACAAGCAAAGCCTCCAAAAGCAACCACTGTACCACATCAGATTTCATAATTACACCTCCTTTGACCTCTTTTAGTCCGAATTATGCCACATTCATACACATGCTTAATTTAATTACATACATATGAAATTTCCAGATAACCACACCTAAAAACCAACGCGAAGAAAATAGATGTGTCTACTTGTACCTGATATGTCGCCTGGCGGCAGTCCCTGTACCGCCAGGCGGTGCATGCAAATTTTGGGTTCTGTCCAGATTTTTCCTACACTAGTGCGCACCCTTAAATTTCCAATTTATCAATTCAACATGCATTTTAACTTATTTCTAACAGTCAGTCAAATTATAATTTTCATGCTAGTCTGATTCAATATCATTCTCATGGAAACATTACATCAATCATAACTAGAAACATATTTCATCATTCTCGACTCCCAACATGAACCCTAATTCCCCAATCATGCAAAGATTCTTGCGTTTATCCTCAAATAAGCAACCTCAACCATTAAATCATTGAGTCAAACATTAATTACATATAGTAATACATATAACATCTCGACACCATTGAAACCAAAAAGAAAAACAGAAGAAACTGGACAGGACAATTTGCATCGCTTGGCGGACAACACACAATCGCTAGGCGGTTCATAGATAAAAACCCAAAATTGGGTTTTGGAGCAAGCATCACCTGACGGACATTCAACATCGCCGAGTGGTTTCTGGAAATTTCCAAAAACACGAAGAATTCACGCACATTTGACTGATTTTAAAGATCACATGCAGTCTATACAACCAAAAATCATACAATAAAATACAAAACTCGAAATGTAGCCCCCCTAACCTTGACTCCCCGCTCCTCAAAATGTTCTAGCTTTCACCTTGATCTCAATTTTCCTCCCTTCGTCTCCCACACTCTAACCCTTCAAATCACTCTCAATGCAATGTTTCAGTGTAGTTTAGTAGTTGGTTTTCCTCACTTTACCAGCCCTAAACAAAATTAAGTAAATTAAAACATAATAAAGTTCAAATTAATACCTTAATTGATCCTTAATATCAAATAAATTCTAATTAAGCCCTTGGTTTATGTCCAAATTCGTGGAACCTATCACCAGCTCTTCATTTCCCCAAATTTGTTCTCAACGAGCATAAAAAAATTGTTAAAGTTTTTATCTAGTCAAGATCTGAACTCACTACCATGAAATTACCAAGCGAATGCCCAACCACCAAGCTAATTCGTGTTCATGATAATTTCTATAAATCTAGGAATTTATAATCACTTATCATGCTCGAGCGTATCATCAAAATAATCACACAATTTGGCATACATAGAACTCAAACCCAAGTCTTTTCAACACAACTAAGTACTCTCAACCAGTTGATTATACTACTCCACGTCATAAAAGTTAACATTAAATGTCATAAAGGCTCCTACTATCTGCATTTATTAAATAATTATTTGTTTAATTAGTTAAATTCCTCGGTTCTTACATATATAACACAAATTTAGTATTTCCTGCAAAAAATTATCACTACTTGCATTAAGGTTACATAATTCCTAAATTATAAATATTATTCATGGCACGAAGTAGAGTCTTGAAAGTCTTACCTATGATGAAACTGAAGCAGGGCAAACTTTTATTCAAAACATGGAATGTGGGTTAGCAGAACGCAAGTCATTGCTTTGCACTTAAAGATGGGATGAAGAGAAACATAGGCAGGGGTTGAAATGAGTTCTATATATTCATACAAGGAGAAGCTTGGAGTCCCCAATTCCATGTTTTGAAGGATGTTCACAATATTTAAGGCCTCCTACCAATATGTATATCTGTGAAAAACAACTAACATATATTAGCCCTTATGAAGCCACGAGTTAGCAAATAAATTGGACACTCCAAATTACGATTATATAACACAAATTTAGTATTTCCTGCAAAAATTATCACTACTTGCATTAAGGTCATATAATTCCTAAATTATAAATATTAATAATGGCACGAAGCAGAGTCTTGCAAGTGTTAATTGTGATGAAACTGAAGCAGGGTAAAGGTTTTGTTCAAAACATGTAACGTGGGTTTGCATAACGCATGTCGTGAGTTTCACAATCGCAAAAGTTTGGGACGATACACCTTACTTGTACTTCTCAGTATTGAAAAGGTTATTTCCTTCCTATTCACTAATGAGGTCAACTAAATGAACTAACCACCAAAATATTTTATTTAATTTATATAATGTAATCCTCTTTGAGTGGGTTTGCACATATTTACCCCTAAGTTTGCATATAATTCACTTTATTAATTACTATGTCTTTATCATATTCAAAACTCTTTATTACCTTTACTAAGTAATTATTGTCATAAATTAACAATAAAAGGGGGTGAAAAAATTATGAAAACTTTATTTAAAATCTGGTCAAGTAGTGAACAATGCATATCCTAAATTTGCACTTCTTTAAAGCCAGGTTCGCAGATATTTTACAAGGTTCACTTAATAAATTCGTATTTGTGAATTGAAAGGCCTTGGACTCACCAACCTGTCCAACTTTCCACTGAAAAAAGCAATAATCAAACATTTTACTGTAACAACTTTATAAAACCTAAAATACAGTTTAACACTTATTCGCTCACAGGTTTGAACATATATTGGAAACAATAATTCAACCATCAAAACCTGTTAATATTTTGTTTCTAGCGTCAAAGTTGGCACAACAGTAATGAATGCATTATAGAATAACTATTTAGAATAAAATTCATTTACATGGCATGGCTTATCCTTTAAGTCATGTAAAAAAATCATAAACAACTTGTCCTTTACACCAAATCATGTTAAAAATTCATCAATCTAGTGTTAGGAATTCAAAAGTGTTCAACTGAATTGCATAAAGAACCTTGTGCCAATGAATATTTTCTGGATCCAACACCCAATCACATATGTAATCTTGTCTAAATTGTTGCGGCTCTTCCTGTCATCATAAATGAACATCTTAGTACATTGAATTGTAATTATCACATCACTACAACAAATAAATAATTTGGACTATGCAGAATGCTCTTACGCATGTGTAAACGAGCATACTTTTGCCATCGTATTTGTTCAAAGGCTCTCTAAGCTCAAGATACTTGAGGAACATAATACCACAATCAAACCTATACATGAAAAAAAAAAATTAATTAAATGAAGTATCATATTAGTCATCATGTCTTACATGCCTCACAACTTTCAAATTACATAAACGAAATCTTACAAGTTTGGTTGTTGTGGCAGGTCTTCAATGATTACTTCAAAACTTCTTTTTTTTTTTTTTTTTTGGGGGGGGGGGGGAGTCATTAGGATGGAAAACAAGTGCTCCAAATTGTGGGCCTTTAAACAAAACAATTAAGATGTCATATTACTTTATGTCCCAAATAAATAAATAAATTATTTCCGCATATGAAACAACATGACAGTACTTATAATATGATTATCAATTTGTTTTCTCCTTGGATACTTGTGTGCTAGGGAGTCAAGAACATACAATTTTCTTGATTCCCAATGAAGAGCATAACACCACCAATGATTATCATGAAGAACAAGTGCCATCAATTGAAACAAATAAAGGAAATTATAGTAAAATAATTAAAACACACATGGTGCCTATAACAAGAACAAATAGCATTAAGAATACTAACACATTTCATTGTGAAGACATCTTTTATAGAAAGAAGTTGATGCGCAAAAAAATCGTTGTAATATGGTAAAGACCATACGTGCCTGTTAACTTTTCGCTTAGTACAATCTTGGATGACCTTATCCTAGATAAAATATGATTACAATTAATTTCGACATATGAATTTCAAAGTTTATAAATAAAGCGTTAGACGTACTGTGTAAGTTGGACTCAAAATTACTCTATTGATGCTCCCCGTCGGACATTTTTCCTTGTACATGAAGTGGCTAGCTGCAAAGAAAATGGACTGCATACACATACAAGCACAAAGTAGTCAGCATAAGCACTTCGTGTTAAATTAACTTAACTCACTAACCTTACCATGTTGTCAATCCATTGACGAGGCCCAAAGTTTCTCGTTTCACTACTCGTTAGTATCTTCTCATTTATCTCAACAAATATACATCTGTAATGTGAAAAGATTTATATTAAAGTCATGAAAATAACATCGACAATAACAAAAATAACTTAATATCCACCTCGTCGCTTTTGCTGTTATAACTTGGTAAAAAAATAACTTTTCTACATGAGGAACAGGTAGTTCAACAGGATGACTATTTGGTTTCACGTATGGAACAATAACTAGGAGATCAAGATTATGATCAGCTACTTCAATGTCCATTCCCTTTTCTTTATTCAAGTTGGCATGTGCCACTTCAGAATGGTGCGCATGGGCTTTGTCATGAATTATCTGCGCCAAAATTTATACGTGTTACATGTGTCCTACTCAAATAAAAAATGTTTAAAAAGCACACACTTATGGATCAGAAGTGTTGTCAACTTCTAGATCGCCTAACTGTTGGGAAACAAAGGCCAGGGCCTCAACAATTATCGTAGCATCATCACTTAACATTGCATCATCAAGGGTATGCTACTCATTGTGAATTTCTTCTCCTAGGATAATTGATTATCTTGTTCAAATTTTGTTTTCAGAAAACCGACTGGAATAATCGATTGTCATAAGTGATAATCGATTGTCCTCTATAGTTGGAACATGTCTGTTCACTTTTTAACCTAATTTTTCGAAACCTTTATTTAAAGAATTTCAATTCTACTTCGAAAGAGGGTTTCTAGGAGATTAAGTGCTGATGCTATTACTAAGAAAGCTAGGTCAAGGTCTCTGTGTGATTCAGAGAAAGTTACTTTCATCTCTTGTGTCTTCAAGAGAGATGTTTTCTTTTCCTTACTATCTTGATTATCTAATTGTAATATGTTATTATTAGTGATTGAGTTAATCTCTTTGTTTAAAGAGATTAACAATTGGACATAAGATCTTTTGATCTGAACCAGTATAAATACTTTTGTCCAATCTTCTTCCCTTTCTCTCTATTATATCTGTTGTTGCATTCAAAGGAACTAAGGTTTAAATTAAATGGTAAAATTTTAGAAATATTTTAAAGAATTAATTTTAATATTAAAACCAATTCACCCCCTCTTGGTTTTTGTCCAAACGTTAATCATTCTGCTGCAAGTTTTCTACAATTGGTATCAGATCTTGGTTTGATATTTTTTTAAATTTTTGAAAATGGTTGGGTAAAACCAAACTTTTGCTGAGGGTGCGTCTATCAATAGAGCTCCGCTTTTTACTTGTGAAAATTACCCTTCTGGAAAGCTAGAATGCAAATATTTTTGGAATCTGTTGATAGGGGTATTTGGGATGTTGTGTTATATGGTCTGTTTGTTCCTGTTAATGTTGTTAATGATGTGCAGGAACCAACACCCTTTTCACAATGGACTGCAGATGAAAATAGACGGGCTCAATACGATGTTAAGGGTAAAAATATGATTTCATCTATTTTGACCCTTGATGAATTTTAGAGGATTTCAGTCTGCACCAGTGCACGTGAGATGTGAAAAATTTTGGGCGTGACTCATGAAGGAACAAACGATGTAAAAAGGGCACGCAAGAACTCCGTGATCGAATAATACAAAATTTTTCGTATGCAGCAAGGAGAAACCATTTATGATGTGCAAAAATGGTTCACACATATCGTCAATAATGTCACGGGTCTAGGTAAAACATTTGACGCTGATGAATTAAACATAAAAATTCTTAAATCTTTGAACAAGACTTGGCAGCCAAAAGTAACGATCATCACAAAGTCACAAAATCTTGCAACGATGACAATGATGGCTCTATTTGGAAAGCTAGGGGAGAAAGAGCTTGAATTGGGTAGATTAAATGAAGAAGAAGATCTAGGAAGAAAGAAAAATATTGCCTTTAAGTCTGAGGTCGTCAAAGGCAAAAAGCACAAAGAAGAAGAAGATTCTAATAATGATGAGAATCTAAGTTTGATGTTTAAAAAATTTACAAAATTCATGAAGGCTAAAGGTAAAATTCAATTCAAGGGCAATATGAAGGAGAATCAAGGATCATCCTCAAACTTCAAGTGTTATGGATGTGGAGAAACTAGACATGTCAAGGCAGATTGCCCAGATCCAAAGAAAAGTGAAGAAAGGAAAGGCACTAATTTTTTTAAGAGAAAGGCATACATTGCATGAGAGATAATGCCTCAAGTACATCAAACTCTAGTGATTCTAATGAGGAAGAAGCAAAGTTTTTTTTTATGGCTGATCATGATCTCTCTAATAGCGAGGTAAGTTCTACTTGTAATGAAAATGATTATAATGATCTTTATGATGCATTTCAACAATTGCTTGTTAAATCTAGTAAATTAGATATTGTTGCTATGTGCAAATAATATTACATGGGTTGGCAAATATCTAGTGCTATACAACCAAATACTTTATTTTACACCAAAAATAATATTCCAACAAAGTATACCATGCCTACATTTCTACAACTACAAAGACAATAATGCACTCAATATATTCCACTAATGCAATGCCACATTATGCTAAGTGCTAAATAATTAAATGCTAAACTTAAACTTCCAATTTCTGAACTACGAACGTCACAATTTTTTGGATTGACTAATGTGTAAATTAATACCATTGGGTTGGCAGTTATACACAACATACTTAGCAAAAGAAAAATTAGGTGCTTCATCCCACTTAAAAATGTATTTCAATTTAATACACAAATATATAGAACATAACACACCTGATTGCATTCAAAACACTTCATAAATCTTTCTCCCTGCATATGGAGCAATGACCAAGACAAATTTGGAGAACATTAGTCTATCGGTTATATCTCCCAAAGAAAGCCTCTGACAAACCCAAACCTTTTACAAATATCGCATTATTAATACACATCACAAAACAAACACATATTTAAATTATTGAAATTGAAAAACATATACATGAACCACAACGACTAAACCTGACACAAATATCGTGTGGTCATTTGCCTTCTCTCTGTAAACCGTTGATGAACGATTCAAAGAAGTAATGAGGAAATCGTGAACATAACTTGCCCACCGATACTTCCTTAGGTTATCTAATAACCTAAAAGGCATGTTTGTAACAGTCATAAAGGTCCTAGGGAAATACAAAACAACAAAACATAAAAGCCCTTATAGTTGGCAAACACTCTCCATATGATCTGCTTCAGTTACCAATTCCCTCATCCTTTCAATTATGTGCTTGATCTTTATTTCCTTATGGAATGACAGAACCACACTTTCTAACAAATAATTACAACTTATGCAATGACAGAACCGCACTTTGTTTTTTACTACTATAACATAATTAGAGAGGACAATCCTAAGGCAGCACAATGGTTGAACAATATCTCTAGAGGAGTGGACTCTTGTATGGGACAATGGGTGATAGTGGGGACATATGACTACCAATCTTGAGGAGTCCATCAACTCAGTCTTAAAGAAGACGAGAAACCTTCCAATCTCTTCTATGCTCATGGCAAAATACATATGTTGCAAATAATTCTTCAGCGATAGAAGCAAACAGGTTGCAGCCATGCCATTGGCCATGTCTACTTTTAAGTTGCAACAAAGGCGTTGGAAGATGCACAATAAGTGAAGAACACTCATATAATGTTTTCTTTTGATAGGAAGAGCACCGTATTTTTGATACAAGAAACACAAAATCCAAGAGACATATGACCACTAAGGAGATTTGCAGTTTGTGTTAAATCCCAATTTTGACGTGATTTACATTGATAAGAGCACTTCTTTTAGGATGATTTTGCTTATAATTACTGAATCATGGCTAAACCAATCTGAGTATTATTTGTGCACAAAACCAATCTTGACTAGAATCTTAAGTATTATTTAAAATGCAACCAATCCTGAATATTATTTGGAATGCAATCACTCCTAGTTAAATTTGAAACACAGTTACTCTTGGCTAAATGTTGAATATTATTTGCAACACAACTACTTATACATAAAACTCAAACGTTTACAAAGAAAGTAATATAATAGATCACAAGGTCGCTCATGAGAAAGAGGCACTAAAGGAAAATTAATTTTCAACGTCACTTATTTAACGACAATTATGTTTAAATGTCCCTATATTAAAAGAAATTTAAAAATTTAATAACATTTACAGTCTGTTTAAAACTGCCAGCATATTCTAATCTAAATTTTGAAAATGCTATACTTTTATAATAGTATTTTGCGTGGAGACGAACTCTTTCGCGCGTTTTCATTATACGGGTTTTGCAAAATCGATTTCTTTTCTTGAGCCATCTTCTCTTTTGCTGAGAGGTATCTTCCAAGCTATACTCTCTTCCATGGAACCATTATTGTAAGGAATCTTCCTTTCTTCTTGCGATTTCTTTTTTTTTCTAATCGTTTTTTTCCTTTTCTTAAGTTGATATTTTCTTCTAGTACATTATTGTTGAATTCAAATTTGATTTTATTCAGAAGTTTCAACTTCTCATAACCCTAATTCCTATTATCAATTTGTGGTTTTTAAAGCTCATTGAATATGAAGTTGATGAAGGTTAGAACCACCGACAATGCTCGAGCAAAGAACGACATCGATATTATGATTGTAATGAGATTGGAACAACAAAACTCATTCTTCATTTGGCTTTCGGGAAGGAAATAAGAGATTTGATGGTTGAATAAAAACAAATTATATTAAATCTGTAGTTGGTCATGCAGGGGTGGGGACACAGCAAATGCAGTTTATATATTTATGGTTCAAGTACTATAAGGAACAAAAATTGAAGATTGGGTGTACTTTGATTAATGCCTTTGTTTATATGTGTCTGTATAAAAATATAAATTAGTTAACATCTGCCAACTACTAACTACTATTTGGTTGTTTCTCTTACGATGCTCAATAAATAATATATCACTTTGTGTAAAACATCTCATGCCCATGCTTAATATTAAATGTAATAGTAGTTGGTATGTATATATGTGAGGGTAGCAATGCATGGTTATTATATCTTTGAGAATAATCTTGCTTAACACATTTTTCTCATACGCTTTGGATGAGACTAGTTCCATGCTTAGAGAAATGAGGTTGCTGGTTGCTTCAGTGTCTAAGAAGTGCTTTATTTATCTTGTAGAAATAGATAAAGATGCAACCTATTAGAAAGGCATCTTATGTCGACTAAAGCTTTGTCGACACCAATTTTGTCTAGATTGTATTTTCTTATTTTATTATTATTATTATTATCTTATTTTACTTCAATTTTATCATGTCTCTTTATCTTTCTTTTTTTATTTCTTTTTTTCTTTGTTTTCAATTTTATTCCTATTTATTTTATTTTATTTCATTCTATTTTATTTTATTGTTTTTTATTTATTATTTAAAAAAAAGAAGGGAGAAGGAAAACGGATTAAAAAAAAAGAGAAAGAAAATAAAAACAGATTTGAAAAAAGTAAAGAAGAAAAAGGGATGTGCAGCATTAAATTTTCCGCATAGAGGAGGCTACTCCGTTCCACGTTTGTTACCCTGAAACGTTACTCATTACACAAGAAAGGAAACTGTATGGTGCCTGAAGGAAGATGAATGGATTGATTGAAGAGGGAAAATGGACTCTGTTGCAGACAGATCAGGCGAAGAAGCAACCGCCACTTCACACCTTTTGTACATCTCTCAGACCAAAGGAGGATCTCATAAGTAAAACGAAAAAAATATGGGGAAGGGGGGATAAATTCACGGAGAAAAGAGAATACAAGGTATATCCAATTGATTTTCAGAGCAACAAAAGGTAGACAATTCACATCTAAAGTAATAAGAGCAACAAAATAGAGGGGAATCAACGAGAACAACAAGGAGTTTCAGAGAGAACAAACAGAACAAGGAGTTTCAAAGGGAACGAGGAGCTTCAAGAGGTAAGGTTTAGGCATTTGAGTACTTGCGCGAAAATGACATGACATGGTGTGTTGAATTTGTTGTGTTTTGTTCTCAAATGTATTTGTGCGCATCTGTCCCACATTATCTCGCTATTTATTTGTTTCATGATCCAAACTTGTTATGCATTGTTGCTCAAGTATCACCGTTACTGAAACAAGTTTAAACATCGCCTCATCCCACTCCCCCTTCACTGTCTCATGATCACCATAACCCCCAAACCAGTTCACCGTGATCAACTCAAATCAACTTAAAGCTCAACGCACGCCAACATTTCCCGCATTTCCATTCGCAAAACCACTCGTTCTCGCCATTCTCCATAACCAATGAAATACTCAAAGCTGTAAACATTTCCACCAGAACCTATTTTCACCATTATCTCATCCTCCTTCAACACTCCATTTCAATCTGCAAACAAAACAAACAACCAAAACCAAGGAACCTCCATTCATCATCCTCGACCCACCGATACCATGAACCACCCTCATCCTCATCCTAATCTTTCACCTGCACAAAAACCAGAGAGGTCCCAAACCAACCCATCCCACACGGTCACCAACAAGCGTCATCACCTTTGCACACCCTCACAAATTCACACCATCCCTCTACAATAGCACCGAATGATCATCACTATCACACAGCTTTTCAACATCGCAATCCAATATCAAAGCAGAGAAAAAGAGAAGAGAGAAAAATCGCCGCCGGCGAGTCGAACTTCGGACGGACTGAGCAGCAGCGGCTTCAATCGCGGTTGGGGGCGCGACAGCGGGGCTCGCAGTGTGGATTCCAGACTTAGTGTGGTTCATGCGAGAAGAAGAATGAGAGACGTTTAGGATGCAGCGGAGGCCGGCGACGCTTCTGGTAGCGATTGGCGCTGCCGCCGGTGGCTCTAACGGACTGGGAAGCTTGCGAGGTCGAGACGTTGGAGCTGGAAGAAGTGGTCTGTCTCGCGCAAAATAAAATGAAGAGAAGAAACCGCGAGTTTCTCGTCTGCGCCGGTGGCGGTCTCGGTCAAGAGCATCGCAGTGGCGCCGGCAATGGCCTCTGGTTGAGCGGCGACGAGCTCCAGAGGTGCGGCTAGGCGGAGGTTCGATGGATGCGGCGGCTGCTCGGGAGAAGAGAGGATGGGTTGTCGTGGTGAACTGAAGAGAAGGGAGGCTTAAGTTAAAATTAGGGTTTTCAGTTTCTTATTTCAAATTATTGAATCAACCCGCTTTTGCTGCTCGCTGCACCTCCATTTTTATCCTTCGCACTCTTCCGTTACCACATGCACTCTTGTTTTTTTTCTCATACACCTCTATATCTATCTTTTTTTACTTCCTCGCTCACTTTCACAATTGCTAATCCCGCACCCCGCACACACTTTCTACTTTTATTTTGGATTGGTTTTATATTTTACTCGTTGCACCCATCTTTTAAAGCACATACCCCACCTGTTTACTTCGCGCACCCCTACATGTGATAGTTCTACACCTCATGTCTTTGTCTATTGTTTGGGCTTGTTGTTGTGTTTATTTTGTGCACCCCCATTATCACTCATGTACCCCATATTTTATTTTCTACTTTTATCCTTTTTAAGTAATTTCATCCTTTATTTATTTTTTATTTTTAAAAGAAACAAAATATTTGAAAATTATTAAAAATCACAAAAAAAATAAAAAAATAAAAATCTAAAAAATGAAAAATATTCTCTTTCACTTTATTGTGTCTGTTCAGTCGTTCGCATCGCGTGACACTTATTTTAAAAAATACCAAAAATAATTTTCTTTCCTTTTTGGTGTCTGTCCGACTGCTCACGTCGTGTGACAAGTATTTTTCAAGTAATTCAAAAAATACAAAAAGTACAAAATTTTCAAAATACAAAATTTTCAAAATACAAAAATATCTAACATTTTCAAACAACAATGTCTTTTAAAGAACTACGTAACCCTGATTTCTCATCTTGAATGAGAATACGTAGGACTAAGGTCAATCCTTGTCGGGCCCAAAAAATTAAAAAAAATATTTTTTTTCTTTTTAGCATTTTTGTCTTATTATTTTTGGGGAAAATTAATATTTTGAAAATCACATCAACTTCGCATTTTTAATTAAAGGTATCGCCTTCGGGCGGGTGCGGTAGGGTGCTAACACCTTCCCTACGCGTAACCGACTTCCGGATTCAAAATCTGGTTTTTCGCAGACTTGTTTTATTTTTATGGTTTTTCATAGTTTTCCAGAATAACTATGGTGGCGACTCCGAATCTCTTTTTCAAACCCGTTTTCTTTTTTGGTTTGTCGTCCCTCGCGATTCCGGTTGCGACAAGCTTAATACTCAATTTTATAACTAAAATCATATTTTACTTTCCACTATGTTGAGTATACAGTTGAGAATTTACTTCTCTGTCAAACTAGTAACTAAAAATACCCAACTATTTTAGTTGATTTACTACCCACTATGAATTCCTTTAGATGATTTATTACCCACTATGAATCTATAATAAATTACTCCCTTAAACATTGATTCCTTTTTTAGGTGGTTGTGAAAACTTAATGTCATAATTAGAACTTGAAAATACTCACCAATGATGTAGTGCCAAAATTTGATTCACATGAAAAACTGTTGACCTCAGAAGACTTGACATAAATGTTGTCTTAAATAAGATTTTTCATTATGTTATGTAATTAGTAAATTATATTTGTTACATAATAGTCTTGGATATTGATTAATAACACCAAGCAACAATCATGTAGGTAGCGCTGTTATACAATAGTCCGAATTATATCTGTTATATAATAGTCTGAATCATAAATCATTATTTCTAGATTGTTTTCAACAGAAAAAAAGTGAAGGAGCCTAAGAATACTATTGTCTAATAGAAATGGACCATCACTTACATGTTGTTGATGCAATTTGGCAACCTCAGTTACTTTTTTAATAGCATCATCACCTTAAAACATAACCTGTATCATTTTAAAGTTAGCATCAAAATTTAGCACTTAAAATATGCATCATCCTTGTGCAAGCTCTAGAAGCATGTTGTCACAAATCCTGAATAAATGTGTTCTTGTATGCATGATCTTAATCAAGGAATCAACAACTATTGCAACTCCTGCAGGAAATGAAAATGCACAAAACTAAAAGTACTAGTTGTAGGAGCTAATAATCTGACTGGAGAAATCCCAACTTGGATTGGAAACCTTTTTTCTTTGTCTCGCATTAGCTTTGGATTAAACAGCTTCATTGCATACCACACGAGGTAGGTCTTTTATCAAGCTTGACATATCTTGTGCTATATGGGAATTACTTGTCTGGCTCAATTCTTTATTCAATCTATATAACAAATCTTCTTTATACTATTTCACTTTTAATCAAAATCATCTTCATGGGAACTTACCAGATGATTTTGGATTTACTCTTCCAAACATTCAAGTATTTCATGGTGTAGTCAACAATCTCACAATTTTTGTACCTGCATCATTGTTGAATGCATCAAAACTAGAGATTCTTGACTTATCCTTGAATGGTCTCACTAGAACACTGCCAAAGAACTTAGGGTCATGAACAAGCTAGCTAGACTAAGCTTTGAACAAAATAGAGTGGGAATTGGGAACTAGGAACTGGGAAGACAAATGATGATTGCTTTCTTGATTCTTTAGTTGATTTACAAGTGTGTAACTCATGAGTTCCTTGGATAGAATTAAATGTGTTCAGTTTAATCTTGAAAATACTAAGAGGGTATTTGTTCATGCTTTCATAAGTGATGAGACATTCTCTTTTTCTTTCTTTTGTTTATATTTACTATTTATTCATAGGCATGCCACTTAACACCTCCCGTTTTGCAATTTAAAAAACAGTGGGAGAATAAAAATTTTGCAGGATTTTGTTCTAGGGTGTAACAAGGTGTTCATAATATTCTATTAGACCATTGCAAGATTAATGCTTTTATATTTCCTTCATAGTTTGTTTTTTATTTATTTATTTACTTTTAATGTTAAGGTAATTGGTAAAGCACTAGTCTTAGATGAAATTATGTGTTGGTTGCTGTCAAGTTTTGGAATACTGTCGAAGAAATTTATCCTAATGCTTTGTTTGGGAAATTGTGTCTCAAATTATTCTTCTTGACTACTTTTATTTGAAAAGTCAAAAACTAATAGGATCAAGTGATTTCTAACTTGTAAATTTATGGATCTGTTTGTGACATTGTTTGACTCGGATGACTCATTCAACGATTCCAGCACAAGCAATGCCAACAACAACAGTGGAACCCACAACACACGACCAACACTCACAAAAGGCTTCGAGAGATTTACAACCTCAAACAAAAGACTCATTTGCAGAGGAATAAAAGCCTCAATGGGTGGAACTTTCAAACACCCACTGACAAACAAAAAACTCAAACCTCGTATCCTGGTCTATTCACGGTGTGTTATTACATTCTTACTTTGTAACCTCATTTTTATGTTTAACTCATGGTTATCACTGCAAAGGTCCCTCCTTTTTTACCAACTAGGTAGTTAATAAATGGTTTTGTTTACTTATGACAGAAATCAAATGAAGTATAGCAAAAAGGCACTACAAGAAGTTGGGAATACAAGGAGATTAAAAGTAGAGATGGGAAGGCAAAGCTGAAAACCAATGTATTTTTTGCTTCCTTTTGATAAAATGAGTGAAAGAGCTTGCGGTGAAAATGCGTGCCCGGTTTTAGTTGCGCTCAAAGCTCATTGGCTTCACTCCAACCATGGTATGCCAACAAGAGGCGCAATTCGAGAAACTCATCACACAAGGTTCATCAGAATGGAGAAAGCTATGTAACAGTGACTACTACTCCAAGCTCTTCCCAAATAAATATTTTGATCTTGAGTCGATCATCAAAGCCATTCTACGACCTTGAGATAAACATCTAAATTGTAAAATATTTTAAAAAAATGATTTTGGTGGCGGTTGTAATTGCCACTAAATATTATCATTTAAAAAAATTATGATTTTGCTGACGGTTATAACCGCCGTTAAATATTAAGTATTTTTTAAAATTAATTTAGAGACTGTTAAAATTGACGTTAAAAGTATTAGTGATGATTATTCCAGCAGTTATATTTAATTGACACTAAAATACTTTTGTGGCGCTAAATTGCTAAAAATCAAATTTTTAGTAGTGAGGGTTCCGTCTTGCGACAAATAAATGATAAAACACACTCATTTAAAGTGAATGTATCAATGTAAAAAAAAAAACTTACATTTAAAGGAGAGACTATTAAAAATCTAAGTTTGAATTTGAATCTCACATTGAAATAAAATAAAAAAAATTAAGTAACATATAAAAAATACGACCTATAAATCAAGATTTTAGATTAGAGATGTTGTTTGAAAAGGCTTTGTATACTTTATCTAAAAATAATTTTATGTATTCTTTATAAACTAGTGGCATTCATAAAATCTATAATATCCAATAGTATCTTTGAGTGTGAATTTATTGTTATCACTAATGTATATTATTGCGTGAATCAGTTACTAAATGGAGAAAAGGGTCTTCATTTATATGTTTGTTTTGCAAGTGGATTAGGAGTTATAGGTCAAATTCTACCCCTAGACGGAACCGAAGAAGAAGACATTGAATGTTATGCGAAACATTTATTCCAACAATAAAAATCATGTCAGATATCTGTAAGGTTTACATTATAATTTGTTTTATGTTTTATATTTTTCATACATCGTTATATATGAATTTGGGTGGCTTAAAACTCTCTATATAATAGTTTAGGACAATACCAACTGTGTTTGAACAAATTTCATTAACATGCAACCTCTCCAGTGACGGTTAAGCTCTATAACTAATCACTTAGAGAAATCACACACGTAATAATGTTTCAACTTTGATGATACATGCATGATATGATAAGATGGTCTTATTTCACATAATTTGAGCCATCACTTATTCTCGTGGAGCATGATATTGATACGAAGTAAAGCTAGAAATTTTAGTATATGCTTTCTCCATATTTCATCTTATTTTAGAAAATGTTTTGTTCCTAAACATAGTTGTTCACAGTTGAGCAGAGTTATTGGCAATTGCCCCAGCATCATTCAGAAGAGGAACCAGTTGTTTTGTTTTGTATTTCTCCAAAACAGCTGCAAGATACGAGGGAAAATTTTAGATGCAAATAAGGAAAATAAAGCAACAAAAACATTGCCACGTTCTTCTCAGAAGAAAGTCATGTGCAGGGCCTTACTATCACAACCACCAATGTGCTTTCCTCCAATAAACACGTTAGGCACAGTCCTAAGCCCTGTCCACTCGATTAAAGCTGAATGAATATCACCTCCATCACCTTCAATTACAAAAACCTTATATAAGACACACTAAAAAGTAATAATAAAGGCCCCGTATAATTTTTTATTACATATTCACAACATTATAATTCATAATACATGTGTATATAAAGGTTAACTTGTAAAAAGATTCTTAAAGCAAAGAATCAGTAAAGACAACAAACATGAAAACGAAATTGATCTAACAAGCCAAGAAAAGAAAATTGATATAATAGACCAAACATGAAATCACTGGAGAGAGTATTCACAGCACCCTTACTTTCTGTGTCCAATTCAACAACCTTGTAGGATGCTCCAAGCTGTTGGAACAGATCTTTGACCCGCTTGCAGTAACCACAGTATGTCTTACTGCCACCACAAAGATTACAGGATGGAATTACTGATATGAAAAAGAAAAAATGAAAGCTGTTTCATTCTAGTGTGCACCTAACTATTCCTAAGCTCACAACCAAAAACTAATTTGTTGAAAGGTATAGATTTTTGAAGGGAACTTTCAAGCTTTGTTCAACTCATTGGTAGTAACGAATCTTTCAGTCTCTCTTTGAGAAAATCCTCACAGTGACAACGTAATATGACAACCAAAATACTGTACACAAATAGCGAAACACTCGCATGTTATCATGTTCTTACTTTTAGAGCTGATTTAGACCTAAACCCAAATTCTAAAATCTGAATACATTTTAAACAAGTTATTAGGATTTCATGGATGAAACGAGTTACTTGCAAAATATAAAACAACGGGTAAGTTAGATCGGAAAAGAAAAGATACCTGAAGACAACAACAGGGGAAGAGGATACTATATCCTTAACCTTATTCAACGCTGCTTCCATCTGTTCTTTCGTTTTCGGTGAACTCAACAAAGACCCCATTTCTTTATCTGTATATTTATATGGTATGGTAATTGAAGAGGAGAAAAATATAGAAAAAGCTTGAAGCTTTGGCTCTGGACAAGTGTTGGAAGGAAACAGATCTAAGCCGAAAACAGAGCACAGGTGTTGAATTTTGCTGCTTCTTGGTGGCACGGAGTTTGAGAGCATAAGAACAAAACTTGAAACTGTAATTTGGCTGGAGAGAAAAATGAAGATTAAAATTGACGTTTGGAAAATTAGGGTTCAGTTCAACTATGCATATGGGTAATTTTGGTTTCTTGGTGGAAATAGATCTATAGTGCGAGGAGAATATAATGACATCAGAAGAATAAAGGATGATCACAGTTCGAGGAGAATAAAGGTTTTACATTTTACTATGTTGTTTCGATTTTTAAGGTGAGAATTTATTCATCTCCATTCTTCTGTTTAGTAATATGAATTTTTTACTCTCTTTGTTGCCTTTGACTTTTCTCTTTCTCCCCTCTTTGTTGTTATATGCAAAAAACAACCTCATAACATGCAAAAAACGATTAACACACAGAATTGTGCACCATCTTACACCATAAACAAGTTGACAGGAATGGGAGGCAAATCCATGTAGATTTATTACAGTGAGATACAAATTGTTCTAAACTCAGATACAAATCTAACTATTTCTGTATCATTTGGAAGAAAAAATGTCTTCCAAATCTTTGTACAACGAACTTGATTTTGACTTGAACTCGGAAGATGAGCTCCCACTCCTTTTGGTCCCCCACAACCCACTCCATGCAGTAGTGCCACTAGTAGAAGGATCATTGACACTTCTTTCCCTACCAAAGCTAGACTTTGTAAATTCCCTTATCTGTTTCAACCATGCTCCATCAGGTGTACCTGAGCTTCTGCTACTTGAAAATCTTGACCTGTCACCACCTGAAGCAGTGTCTCTAGATTCTTCATTATTCCCATTCCCATTTTGTGGTAACCTCTTTACCAAATCTTTGATGCACTTTTGAGGGATGAAATACAAAAGAAACCCAACCAGGGCATTTTTTAAACCTGTCAAGAGTGATTTTTCTTCAGGGTCCAGCATCTTTGTTTGCACATATAAAGCATACCATTCATTCATGATCTGAGCACAATACTCCACTAGGAACAGCACAAGCATGAAAATTCCAGTCTTAGTCTCAGCTCTCACAGAAAACTCCTTCTTTAGAAGGACAAAACAAGTAGCAAATAGAGCAACTTCACAGGTGAGTGAGATAATCTCCACCAGCTGAACCCTTTTCTTTATAAAAGGTTTCTTTAGCAGCATGAAGAACAGCTGAAAAGAAGTCATAGACAACATAATAATCAAAGGGGTCTTAGAAGACTGAGTTGGAACAAAGCGACCTGCCAAAATTCCCAGTGAGACACGCCTTATGGATTCAAGAAACACATAGTATATCCTAAGAATCCCAAATAACTTTTGGATGAAAGGTGCTTCTGCATCTTCTGTTTCATCATCAGAGGCAATGATGCGATCTCTTTGACTTGGAGTGTTGCCGGTGCCACCAGAAATCTGTGAAAGCATGTACTTTGGAGGGCCTCTCAGGTCTTCAAACAGTGGGCCAAAGATGGTTAGATAAACAGATCTAGGTTGTTCTTTCCATGTCCATTGGCCTCTTTTGCCTGGCCCCAGAGTGACTCTCTCAAGCTCTTGGTACCAGTGAAATGTCAAACCTTCTTGATGAACTTCCTTATATTGAAGCAACCTTCCAAATGTGATTCCAATGGAGAGGAACAAGAATAAAGCCAGAAGCACAATGCACACAAAAATGAACAGTATAGTGCCAACAGCAACTCCAGAAGGAGAGCCCCCTATAGCCATAATGCAAAAGAGAAAAATTAAGCCTAGTAATTGTGTGAGAGAAGTTTTGGACTTCTGCATAAATGGCCTTGCAATGAAGACTGAAATCATATTAGTGAAATGATCTTATTGCTGTTATCTATTTCTAATTTCTCTATTATCTTTCTCATAACTTTCAATAAAACAAAATGAGCACATGGCCAAGAGCTATTATTTAGACCAGGTGAGATAATGATTGGAACATCCGTGTTCAACTCCTGAGAGGGAAGGAAAACAGGAACCATAAACTCTTCAGCTATCAGTTTAGATTTTTTCAAAACAAAGAAATGAATCTTCCTTTGCATATCGAAAACAACAAAATACTGTGTTTTTTGGTCAAGAATCCTGTAATTTTCCCAGTTTTGCCTCACACATTTCACCACTAATTAGAAAACCCACCAATTCATACTTCACAAAGCACTCTATAATGGGATTGACCTCACTGATGGTTTGAATCAACTAGTATGCATTTCGTATGTCTAATATCTTTTATCTGTCATTGCTTTATTTTTTGCTTTACTTATTGATCACAGAAAATGGTTAGGTGACAAATAATAACATCATGATTATGGTTACCTTGAATTAGGACAGCAGAGGACTTGCAAATATTAGGTAGTGCAAGAAATATAAGAAATATCTCAAATCTTGGGAATGTGAGTGCTCCATGTATTGTATGCTTCTCAGAATTTCTCTTCCCAAATTTCAGGACAATGAGGAGAAAAGCATGCAGAACCATTAAACCACCACAGATCACAGCTAACCAAAACATGCTTCTATAAAATTCTGTCCATCTATTAGAAAAAAGAAAAAAATCTTATAATTGATTATAATAAGTAATAATATATTGTTGAAGCACTTGAAGTTTGAAAAATTGACAAATAAATAAGTTATAATCTGAAAACAGAGTATGCTTCTTGATTTATCTCATGGAATGCCTTTTCTTACTGTTATAAATGCAGGAAAAGAATGTATCAAGTACAAACCGATTCAAAGCATTACGTTCACTGTTTATTTCATAAAATTTGACTTGTAATATGTGAGATTTGATCTTAAAACTAATGAACATTGAGACAAGTTCTCTAACAAATACAGTCACACTCCAAAACTTGAGATAGACGATGTTGGACTTCTAACATCGAATGAATAAAGGGATACTGAATGCACCGTTTTTTTTCCTCAAATTTGTATTTCATTCTGCTTTCAAATTTTTGTAAGGTCTAATTTACTCTAATTAAGTATACTCTTAGTCCATTTTTGAAGCAGTGCTTCATTTCCAAACCTTTTCTGACATCTCTGGTTGAAATCTGGTATATCATGTGTTGACCATTAGAATGCAATATACCATGTTGGCAAATTTCCAGTTATCGTTGTAGTAAAGTATTGGTGGTCTAGTTTTCATATCCTAACAGAAATGCTAGCAATAAATAGAAATACATTTTTTTTTTTCAAAACAATATTAGTTTGAGCTAACAAAAAGTGAGTTGAGTGTTTGTGCTAGTATCCCTTGTATGCTAATGATGACCTTTTCTGTATAGAAATGAAAAAACTAATTTCCTAAGATATATAATGTATTGAAACATATAACTTACCCAGAGGAATGTTGTGAATCCAAAACATATTCAGCTTCTGGTTTCAAATTTTCACTCTGCAAGTGTGCACTATGAATTAAGAATTGACGGTTTTTCGTTAACATAGATAAGAAATTAAATTTCTCTGCACTATTGATAGACATCTGAACTTATTCTAACCTCAAAATATTGCTGGTACTCTGAAGAAGTAAGTGGTGATCCATACACTGAAGCAGCGAAATTCAGACTCTTAACTAACTTGTTTGGGATTATTTCTGGAGCCTTGTTGTTGGCCTTAGAGGTTCCAAAGGGATTAGAGCTAACCATGAATAGGTTCATGGGTTCGGATTCCCATGGAACAGTAAAATAGGGTATGGTCCATTGTAAATGTCTGGCAAATTCATAAAACTCAACTGGCAACTTAACTGCTAACCATCTAGATAGTGCAAACACCTGAATATGGCTCAAAATTCTCTGCATGATTAACAAAGTGAGCCTATCAATGTGGTTTTCTCTCCATAATCACTATAAAAATATAAGAACTTTCTCTAATTTACAGAAACTTTTCAAGTTAAGTGTCTCACGAGAAGATTCCTTGCTGGATCGAATACCGAGAAAGACGATGATCTTGTAAATGTACCAACAGATTGAAGGCTTGCAGATGAGATAGTGAGAAAACCCGCAGCAATTGATGTCAGCACAAATGAAGCAGTTGCAAATGCAGAAACCACTGAGGAAATGAGAGGCATAGAGTCTGCATGATTGTGAAACCATAAATATGTTAACGACAACTATGATGAAATAGGTGCAAAGAAAAAACAATATTGTGATATACAAGAATATGAATGCTCACAAGATGAAACAAATATAATATCAGCTCTAATAGCAACACTATCACCAAAAAAAAAATTAATAAGCAAAATTAAAAATATCTTACAGTGCCTCACTTGTAGAAAATTGGAAGCTAGATTTTTGTTCCCGGCAACATCTCTTGTTACATTCTCAGGCACACTAACAAAGACTAAACCATCATCTGCTAGTAACTCAACCATGTATATGTCCCGTCTTATTTCGTGGAAACTAGACAGAAAACAAAAGTTTTAAAAGAAAAGATGTCTGTCAGTAGACATTTGCCTTTCTCACAATGAATATGGAAAGAGAGATATATATTTACAAGCATACATGGACTTATTAGTGTGTTTTCATGCTATACAATATCTAAGAAACAGGTTAAATATGTTTTTAGTCCCTAAATTTTAGCATTAAATTACAATTCGTTCTTGTTTCAAACTTTGATACAGTTTAGTTCCCAAACTTTAAAAATAAAATAAATATAGTTTTTGACGTGTATGTCAAATACGTTTGAGTTGTTTACATTGTTTCGATAAGTTCCAGCTCAAATGTCAGTCTGAAACACCATTTAACAAGCCCAAAAAAAGACTATATCCATTTATTTTTTAAGTTTTTGGAGCAAAATGTATCAAAGTTTGGAACAAGAATGAATTTCAATTTTACGTCCAAGTTTAAAGACTAAAATCATATTTAACCCATTAAGAAAATGAACATCGACTAAATACTTACCTCTTTAGTAAACCCCCTGAAATTGATACGCAAGAAGAGTTGAAGCCAAAAACAGGCTTCAAAAATTTAATTAATATTTGGAGATTGTGTTCTCTTGTCCTCATGCTATATGTACTCAACATCACAGCAGGCCTCGTAGTATCTGAATTCCATATATGGCTATGTTATCAAAGAGCATTGGAATATCAAGACAAAAAGGTGTGTGAAAACAATATATGTTAATATTACTATATAAATCTAAATCCTGTTTTCTTAGTGGTTGGTGGATAGCATGTACCATAAAGGAAAGTAACTGGTGCAATTGGAGAAACTTGAGTCCCTTGTCTGGTTATTATAGACTCTGAATTGAAGTTAATTGATATTATAGCAGTAGAGGATATATTAGTAACCTGAATTAATGGCCAAAAGAAAGTGTAAGCAGAGGAAAAACACTTAGAATAAGCATAAGATATAGACAGTTAAACCTTATCATATCAATGAATTACTGACCCTGAATCCAAATCTTCTATCTCCAAGGCTTTTTGAATTATTTAGATGAAGTGAACCCTGGCTAATGTTGATAGAGTTCAAAATTTCTGTAGAAGAATTCAGAACTGGTGCTGAGAAGTACAAATATATCTTTAGCCTGTCAAAGTCATTAGTTGCCTGTACTGTTCTCGTTTCACTGTTAAGTTGAAGCAGTTCTTCTGGTACACGAGTCCTGATGTTGACAAAAACTTTTCTCCTGTCTGTGATCATGGTTGCCATAGAGGAAATCAAGTTCTGAACATTAAAAACTAACCAAATTTGTTCTATAGTATTGTTTACTTATATTTAGAATGCATAAAAATCTTCGAAGCTCCTAGCCTCTACAATACTGATACACAATAACATAATTTTCAGTTCTATTAGATTAAAATTCAAGCACCTGTAGAAAAAGACAGCACACTATCTTTGAGGCCACAAGCACCAAAATACATGAACTTTTATCCATAAAGTAATCAAACAAATGACACAATGCGCATTGCTGAGGATATATACTATGGTATGACACAGGAGCGACTTAAGGGTCTGGAAGGCCTAAAACAAATTTAAGAAAGAAGGATTTTTTTTGAGGTCTTTTTCTCTTAGAGGTCTCAAACAATTAGTACTAAAATAGTTTTTTTGAGGTATTTTTTCTGTGCCTAAACTAATTAGTAGTATTTTGTTTTAAGCCTTTTTTTCTTGGAGACTTAATGCAATGGCTTTACCTGCTTGGACCTTGAGTCGGCCCTGCTATGACATAATAAAAGATTCACTTACCAAAATGTATATAAACACTAGAATTTGGCATTCTCATAAAGTTGTTGCCAGCAAGGTCAGTGCAGAAGTTCCTATCCATTACAAGGATTGCCCGGCCATATTGAACTGTAGATGACAGACTAACGAGTAGAGAATATGTGAGATTTGGCTGTAAAACTCTAAAGGAAGATGGTATGACCTGGCCAGCACCATAGACAAGAAGCTGTACAGAAATAACAAAGCAATATGTTAAAGACTGAGGCAGTATTATAAGTGATCTTCAATAGATACATAGTAAAATAGACAACTTAACTTCAGAAATATAAGCAACCTTGGTTAGCCACCTACTTACATTGCATGCATTTACAGACTTGCATCCAAAACCTCCTCCACCTATACAGGGTTCTGTAAAAGATATGTTTACCGACACATTTAAGGAACTTGTAAAAGATGTTGAGGCAGTAACATATGCCGTTGGGGGAGTTGTATCTGAAAGAAAATAATGCAGCCATATATTAAAACCATATTTTCAAATAAGCTCAGGTTAGACATCAATGTCACTACATGAAACATGAGAGACTACGTCATATTTATGATAAAATTACATCGCATATAGGCAAAAAATACCTATTATGTTAATTAGTCAAGCAGAAAGTTCAAGCAATATTTATACTTTCCCTCCTTTCCATGATTCTGTAAACTTGTTTTTCCATGTTACTAAGATGCAAGCAAAAGGTAGTTAAGCATTGAGATAATGAGATGCATTAACTATCCTACTCAAAATGGGAAAAGAGATTTTGCTAGTCATATTTGTGGCATAAACTGTTAAGCTTGAAACATTAATGTTCTCCTATTTTATGCTACCTTATTTAGTGAAAATACTCTGGACTTAGGTTCTTTCATTAACCACACATAATCAGCAACTAAAAGGGGTAAAATCCCAGAAGTGAAAGTGAACAACTAATAACAAGCATAAGGAATTAAGTATGGTTTCTTAACCAACAGTCCAGTTATAGGTGGCACAGCCAAGTCCTTCATGTCTGGTGCAAACTTCAAAAGTATGATTTCCATCCCTCAAACTTCTGTATGAAACTTTTCCATTTTTACATACTGATGTGATCTCATCATCCAGCTGCAACATGGTATTTTAGAACAATCAGAATATATAAAACAAAATTAACACCATGAACCAGCATTTTAGTTCTAGCGCTGCATAAAAACACAACAGAGTAGTTTACTACGACATGATAATCTGTCATGTGAATCTAACCCCTTTAACCTTACAATTATTGTACGATGTGGTACCTCACATGTTTTTGTTACCGTTCAATATTCACGTCACAAATAGTTAAAAAACTGTGCTACATGTGAAGATTGGTCAAAACCATAGACATGTGATGATGTGTCAGTTGAAGATCATGCAATAATTGCTCCCTAAAAGGATTTAAGAAATTTAATGCACACGTAAGCTGTACTATGTTTCCCATGTCATCCCCCAGAAAAAGAAAGCTCTCGAATCAGAAAATTGATAAATTTGGTGATTTAATTTCTTCTTCGATCTGTATCTCATGTATAAAAACATACCCACTTTCTTTGTCATATTAATAAAGAACTACACTAAGTAATATAATCAACATTTCACAACAACAAAATGATTGAGTTGCTGGTTAAATCAGGGGATGTTTGGTTGCAAGTCAAAAAGACGTATAATTGATTTCTCAACGTAAAATATATGTTTGTTTGATTTTAAAATTAAAAGATTCACGTCCAGACAGAAGTAAATAATATCAGCTTCTGCGTCTGCTAAATCGATTCCATCAAAATCGAATTTTTTCAACGCAGGTCCAAACATACGCTTAAGCTGTTCTTAGAAGTAAAGGACTTGCCAAATTAGCACACACAAACACACAAACAAACCTTGCATCTGAGGGTGCAGTTTGAGCAATGGCCCCCACTAGAAGAGTTAAGAACTTGGAAAGCAAATGTTGCTGACTTAGAGTGAGAGAATGCATGAGGGACCTTCAAGAACTTCACATAAACATCAGAGGCACCACCTTTGGTAATGGAACAGAGCAATGGTAAAAGGCAAGAGAGTACGGAAAGAAATGAGAGTCTAAGCAGACCCATCTTAGAACAGAGTAGGAGTAGATGCCACCTAAGTGTGAAAGTGTGACATTTTCATGTTTGTCTGGTGAAAATGTTTGAAGAGAGTGAAGAAGAGCTTGGCATGCAAAAGGGTGCACAGAGATAGAGAAAGAGAGATAAGAGGAAGGTGTTGTGCACTAAGAAAGTGGCTTCAACCATGGCCATTGAAATCATTGATGATGATAATTGCATTAAGGATAAGCGAACATGAGCTTGTGCAGTACAACACTCGATGAATTTCGTGGTCTTTGTCGTTGCTGTGATAGAGACCCACGTTGTGACAGTAAAGGGTAATTATGAATTATGGTATCACTATTGAAAGACACAGAAAAGTGAAAAAAATAAAGGTACATAAGAGTACTTTTACTCAATGTTCCATCATGTTATTGTTTTTACTAAGGAAAAATAATTATTGATACTCATGTAAGAGTAAAATAGTCATAAGAAAAATAAATTTTTATATTTGAAAAAAAAAATAACGGAAATGTAGTGAAGAACAGTCTCAAATGGATGTTAAAAGGATCTGAATGTCAAAATACTATTGTTGTTCTATTAAATACCATTTTGAATTAGTGAACAGAAAAAGAAAATGTTGGTCAATTTTGTGATGGCCCTTGATGTGATGCAAGAAATGAAGACAAAATGCGAGTGGTGACCAGATCTTTCTCTATTTTTCACATAGTGACAACATGGTTTGGGTGAGATAATAAACTGTGTGCTGATCTCAACCTTATAAACGTTATCTCTCATTACATTTTAAATCTTATCATAAAGTTCTGCACTCTCATGACAAATACCCACTGCTATAACAGAATCAATGCATCAAATACTGAGAGCTACAAAACAAGAAAATGGGGTTAAAGAAAGAAAACGAAAACAAAGAATTACACACAACAGAAAGCTGCAACTCACATAATAAAACACTCCATTCCACAGTTTGTCTTTAGACCAGAAACCAGATCATATTTAACTGATTTGAAAAACATTCATCTGTTAACTAAAAAAAAACTTCATAAAATACATGTACATTAATATATATATATATATATATATATATATATATATATATATATATATATAACAGGAGTGGAAAATTGATTTGAATAATTTTTGTTGAAATGAAAAATCATACTTTTAAGTTTGAATGTTCAATTTAACTTCTTTTTTTTTATGATAGAAAAGAGTAATATTTAAAGATTATACAGGTGTTAAATATTTTTCCAATTATTACTATTATAATTTAGTTATTTAAAGTAATTTATAAAGTTTATATATTCATTTTTACAATGGCATACTATGTTATTATTTACAAAATTATATGATATTAAAATATTAATTTAATTCTACAATTAAACTCATAGCCTTGAAATTACTGTTTTCACCAATTTAATTACTTATCTAGTTTTAAAAGCATCGATTCATTCTAAATATTTGGAGTGTGTCACAATACTTTATTTTCATATCCCTGTGAGTTTCTATAACCCAAAAATAAATCCTATTATGTATAGGATCTTTAATAATTATTTTAAAAAAATAAGTTGTTTATACTTGAATTCAATATTCAAAACTATTTTTATAAAATTATCTAAATTAAAAAAATATATTAAAAATACTCTTGTAGTAAAATAATTTAAATGGATCTAAAAAATCAGTATCATAATTTTGTATATCATTTATCAAGATTGATCAGTGAGACGATTGTAGATAAATTCATGACCATGTAATAAGATAAGGTTTTGAAGTTGACGAATATCTATACTCCACGACATCTAATTCATTAATTAATTATTTAGTCGTATGAACATTATTATTAGCTAATAATCAGTTCTTATTCTTCAATTTCTACATTGACTTCTTATGAGTACTTTTAAGAAATGAACTTAAGGCCATTAATTTCTTTATGCTTTTCTGCCCTAAATTAAAAGGGACTGCCTCTTGTGAGTTGGGCCTAGGGCAGGCCTATAGGGAGCCAAACACCCTAATCTGACCTAACTCCACTCTTCTATCTCATTTTCCAGAAAACAGCAGATCTTTACCCCTTTCTTGAGCAGCCGCGAGCCTCTGCTAGGGTTTTGCTCACTGTTACGTTGAGCTAGGAGGATCCGTTGTTCCAATTCTTTAAGCTATACTCGGAGCTGTTGTGCTCGCTAAATCTGGGTTGGGAGTCTTGTACTAGCTTATTCCAGGTAAGGGAAGCTAGGGCTTGATTGTTTTTAAGTTCTAGATCCCTGTTTGGTTGATTTTATGTACTGGATGGTTGATGTGTGTTATTGGTTGTGTGAAAATGCGTGGATTGTACTGCTATAATGTTGTGGATCTGTTTCTGTGCGAGAGAGAGTGGTGAGCTCTGCTGAACTCGCCCAGGCGAGCGAGTTGGTCACTCAAAACGAAAGCTCTTGCTTAAGTGAAGAGCTCTCGCCTGAGCAAGAACAACAACAGCTCACTCCCCTCTCTGTTTCGAGGGCTCGCCTAAGCGAAGGCCACTCGTCTGAGCGAGAGTAGTCTCGCCTGAGCGAGCTGGGCTAGCTTGAGCGAGACCTCGACGTGCTCTCTATTTGCAGTCTCGCTCAGGCGAAAGGAGGTAGCTTGAGCGAGGGGTTCCTCTCGCCTGAGCGAGAGCTCTTTAGCTTGAGCGAGATTGGCAGAATTGAGTGCATATGCGTGTGTTACATGATTAGTTGATGGATGTTTTGGAATAGCTCAAGTTATGATGTTATATATATACTCCATATGTTATATTAGGGCAAAAAGTTGACGTGTTTGGCATGAGATTGGTATGATATATGCTTGGATAGTTGGTCGTTCTCATCAATATTGGCATGAGATTGATATGCATGGAAATGATATGATTGGTTGATGAAACATATACAGGGTATGAGTAGGACGTAATCTCATGACCCTTGTAGCAGGGGCTCGTGGTGGTGCCTCGTCATATGGACATAATTCCATGGGCTCTCCTAGGGGGAGTCCACGGTGGTGCCTCAACTATTGGACCTAATTCCATGAACCTCGAAGTAAGAGTTCATGGTTGTGCCTCAAGATCAGGACGTAATTCCACGAGGGAAACGTGGTGGTGCCTCAAGGCCAGGACGTAACGTGGTGGTGCCTCGTGTAAGGGTGTAATTTCGCGAAGGCCTCGTGGTGATGCCTCACTACTATGACTTAATTCCACTGTCTTGTGGTGGTGCCTCATTATGCGTATCCGGATAGTCTAGTCTTGAAGTTTTGAATGGTTTGGAATATCCTATGTGGTCTCCCGTCATTTATGCTTGACTATGTGATTGAATGTTGAGTGTTATGAAGTAAGAACCTTGTGCACTAGCTTACCCTTTTGCTTGCTTGCATGTTGTGTGTGGTTTCCTCTATTGCTTGATCATCAATTTTATTGATGTGAGCAGATGTGAGAACCACTGGCAATGGTAATGATAATAGGGATGCTGCAGCTTGATGGATTGGACGGGTAGTGGGTCCACTATGGGACCCATCGCTGAAGGATTTTATTGGTTATGATTCTCTTGTCCGTACAATACCTAGTATAATTAATTTTTACTAGTGTATTTTGTTTTAGGCCGTGTGGAGCCTCTTTTATGTAAAATGGGTATGTTTGGCGTACTGTGTATCTTCATACTCCAAACTCCGTAGTTTCTGAATATTCATATATGTGATGTTTTATTAATTTGAGGTTATCAGTTTTTGGATGTTACAACCTACATTTTTTACATTATTTAAATTTAATTTTATGAGTTAAGATATATTTGTTTTAGTGTTTAAAAAGCTCTCGATTGTTTAATGGATAAAATTAGAAGTAATTAATCAGTCGAATATTGTCATATTTCATTTTTAATATAATAAAATAAATTATATTTTTAATACAACAATTTTAATTTTTCGTAAGTTTCGTTTCAACTCGGTTAATAATTAATATAATTCAGTATAAATTTGATCTTTAATATTTATTAGTATGCTTATTGGAAAAATAAATTAAAAGGCAATTAACGTTGAAGGAATCACAAATTTTTTTAAATTTATACAATAACTAACAAATGATATAAAAGATTTTCCTTAAAATTAATGACATATTAATATTAATTTTCTTTCTAATAAACATACATGACAATTGAACTTATATTCAATTATCTCAACCATTACCAAAGTTCAAACAAAATTAACGAAATAAAATTTGTATAATAAAATTATAAATTTTTTCTTATTCTACTAAAAATAAAATATGTCGTTGAATTTAACCAACTATTTCTTCTTTTTCAAAGACAAACTTTTTAAGTGTGAACATAATATACCCATGTTTGCAAGTTTTGTTTTAAATTAATCCAACTCGGTCAATAATAAATAAAGTTTTATTAAAAATATATTTTAACAATTTAAAATAAATAATATAAGATAAATAATATTTCAAATAAAGTCAACCATAATCTTTATTAACAGTAATACTAAATTTGAAGGATTTGTGTCAAATAGGATAAGTATTATATCAAATTGTTCGGCGTGTTGATAAAATATACATATATAAATTTCTTAGTTTACCCTTCATATGTATCTTATGGCTATAAAATATTTATCATTTTACCACTTGATACTACACAATTTATTTATATAACATTCATTATAAGGAAATATTATATTTTTGATGAAATTTTGTCATTGAAAAAAAAAATATTGGTAAAATTAGGAATGACAAATTGGGACACGTCGCGGGACCGATCTGTAAGCATGCACAAACAACGTGAGGCAGATTGAGATTTTAGGTCCGCCAGCTCACATAGGTCTGGCCTGCAACTCATGTAGATCAAGGATGAGATGGGCGAGCCAGCCTGCAAATCGAATAAAAAAGAAAAATCTTACATTTGTGTACGGTTACTAATGTTACAAATTCGTTATAAAAAGTGGTTTTTTTTTTCAGTAGTGTTACAATTTATAAATATGAAAATAATAAATATATAATAGTAATATTAAAATGGCAACTTGTTTTTAAAGTTTGTGTGTATATAACATAAGAATCCATTCATTGACAAAGTTTTGTACTTGAGAGAGTAATTTAAGGAATTGTTAAATCTTACTTATCAACAAACTTTTTCACAAAAATAATTATGTTATTGGTACCAACTTTCGCCATCTTCAAATAGACATCTTGATGACAAATGAGGGGAAGGATGGTTTTGATATTCAGTTCGGGGAAGGATATTGACGTTACACTCAAGAAAGGTGAGAAGGTGAGTAATGAGACATTAGGTATGATCTCAAAGGTTACCCTAATAAGATCAAATTTGGGGTTTGAATAATGCAAAACTCCATAAAACTCTCACAAAGAGAAAACTTAATTTTCTAACAAATTCATGTGTATCAAAATATTACAAAGTGCATCCTTAAATAAGTCTAATTAGGTAAGATCCTACATATTTCACATTAATTCTCAATAACTAATATTTACTACCCATTAATAATGCATTTAATCTCCATTATATGAACCATTATTTTCTATATTTAATTAAAAGTTCAAAAGACTTCTTAGGATCATATCATCCCCTCCTTCTTCATGTACATTGTCCTCAAGTGTTATCAATACACTTCTTCCAAGAAAAACACGATGATATCAAAGATTTGACTTTTATTGCTTTTCCATTTTCCATTTCAGAACTAGAATAGAATCCTTGCAAAAACAATTGATTGATTGAAACTTGATTTGATGCCAAATGATGCATTGTTGTTGAGACATCTCATAAAATACTCTTCCCTGCGTTGTTGATAGATAAGATGACCATAAAATTTGCATAGTCATAAAAGATATTATCTTTATTATCATTTTTTTTCTTCCTTTTCATTGGTCACTTTTTTCTCACTCATTTCTTCTTGTCCCTTTTCTTCTATATTTCTTTTTTCTTGAATCTCTTTTTCTAACTCTTTATTTTCTTTTTCTCTAATCTCATCGTCTTTATTTTCTTTTTCTCTCAATACATCCTCTTTATTTTCTATTTCTCTCAACTCATCCTCTTTATTTTCTTTTTCATTCAACACCTCATCTTTTATCTCTTTTTCACTCAACACCTCAACTTTTATTTATTTTTCTTCACTAATTTTCTTCCACCTCTCTTTCCTTCATCATAGTATGAGCATGTCTTTTTTAATATTCATCAAACATGTTCTCTTTATCTTTAAACCTTAGCTCTCTTTTTTCTCTCCTTTTTCTCTCCTCAAAATTCTCTTTCAATTTCCTTTCCATTTGTGAAACAAACTCATCAACAAATAATTTGTGATAGTCATTCAATTTGTGATAGTCATTGAGTTGAGAGGCACTTTTACCACCAGTACATGCCACAAGTCTAAAAAATTACAAATAATATATATATATATATATATATATAGATATATATATATAGATATATATATATATATATATATATATATATATATATATATATATATATATATATATATATATATATATAAACTCATTGAATATCAATAGTCGAAGTTTTGATACCAAATGATGAGGATTATTCTTAGCCTCAATGAATTTTGGACCTAACTAAGGTTTGGAAGTCACTTATAATATCAATAATGATATATGAAGAAATATGAGATTTAGAGAATGATATTATCAAGGATTGATCCTAGCACTTGAAGAATTGAGAAATATAAATTCTAACCTGTAGAATAGATAATAGAAGAAAAAGACATAAAAATAGGTGCCACAAACAATGAGGTTTGATAAGCCTTGAAGATCGCCACAAGAAATACAAATTCTTGATAAGATCAAAATGGTTTAGGGAAGGACCATAGCAGATAATTTCTATCACTTCAAATAAAACTAAAACATTCTCCTATTCCCTTCTTTCACAAAATTATTTATACCTTTTTTTACAAAATAAAAACAAAACAACATAAATAAGTTTTTGGGTTTTTTATTCAAAGTCTAACAATTGGGCCTTCTATTTTCATTCCAAAAAAATAATACATGTGAGTAACACCTTCACATGTTGGGCCTCATCATGTAATTACACCTCCATTAGATTACCCACCATATTTTGCAAAGTTTGTTAAGCCAATTTCTTGCTCTTGTCATAGGCCCTCTTAAGCCTTGCATTGGGTCTTTGGCTTCCCTTTGATCTTGACTATGGACTTCATGATTGTTAAGAATTTCAACATTGTCAATGATGTCCACATCATCCCCCATTTCTTGAAAAGGATTTGTCTTCAAATCTAATAAATCATCACCTATATCAAAATAAGAGAGATCAACCACATTAAAAGTATTACTTACACATTATCATTTATCTTGGCCAATACTTGAAAAGAACCCTCCCCTCTTAGCATAAGCTTAGACTTCTTTTGTGTTGGGAATCACTCTTTTTAGAAATGCACCCATATTTTGCTTGAGCTTAGACCCAATTCAATTGTAACTTTTTTTCCCTTGGTTGGCATATTTTGCATACCTTTCCATTTTCTTCTCAATTTTGGGCCTAGGCTTTCTCATGCAACTTCTTGACATATTCTGCTTTATCTAGTCCAGACTTATCCTTATATTGAGAATTGTTAGGTAATGGTAACAAATCCAAAGGAGTTAAAGGATTAAAACCATGAACAATTTCAAATGGTTACAATTGAGTAGTACTGTCTATAACCCTGTTGTAAGCAAATTCAACATGTAGTAAACACTCTTCCCATGTTCTAAGATTTTTATTAATTTTAGATCTAAGAAGAGTAGAAAGGATTTTTTTAACCACCTTAGTTTGTCCATATGCCTAAGTGTGACAAGTTGTTGAAAACAACAACTTAGTTCCAATCTTACCTCACAAAGTCCTCCAGAATTGACTAAGAAATTTAAAATCTTTGTCACGTACAATACTTTTAGGAAAGTCATTCAATCTTACCACTTATTTGAGAAATAAGTCAGCAACATGACATGTATCATCTACTTTGTTGCAAGGTATAAAAAGAACCATCTTAGAAAATCTATCAACCACCAGAAAAAATGAATCTTTTCCTCCCTTAGATCGAGGAAATCCTAAAACTGAGTCCATACAAAATCGATCCAAGGATGTTCAGGAACATATAGTGGACTATACAAACAATGTGGCATGACTTTAGATTTAGCTTTCTCATAAACAATAACTTATCACAAAATCTATGCACATCATGTTTCATATGAAGCCAATAAAAATGATCAGGCACGATCATATGTCTTGAGCACCCCAAAATGACCCATCAATCCCCCTTCATATGCCTTTTTAACAAGAATTCTTCTAATTGAACCCTTAAGAATGCAAAGTCTCTTGTCCTTAATCAAATATCCATCATGTTTAAAATATACCTTCGATGGAGTACGAGGACACATATGATAGATATGAGAGAAATCGTCATCATGTTTATAAAATTCATTAATGCACTCAATGCCAAGGAATTTATTTTCAAGAGTAGATAGTAAAACATACCTGTGTGATAAAGCATCAGCAACGACATTGGACTTACCCTCGTATGCTTGATGACACATGGAAATTGTTCAAGGAACTCCACCCACTTGACATGTCTCTTGTTCAATTTACCTTGTCCTTTCAAACACTTTGAAGATTCATTATCACTATGAATGACAAGTTCTTTAGGTAAAAGGTAATGTTGTCATGTTTGTAATGTTCCAACAAATGCATACAACTCCTTGTCATATGTTGGGTAGTTAAGGGCGACATCATTTAGTTTTTCACTAAAATAAGTAATTGGGTGTTCATCTCGCTTTAACACAATTCATATTCCCACAATAGATGCATCACATTCAAGTTCAAATGTTTTAAAAAAATTAGATAAAACAAGAACGAGTGCATCTGGCAACTTTTTTCAAGGTAATGAAAGTTGCCCTTATTTCTCTCCCTAATTAAATTGTGCATGCTTTTTTACTAGTTCAGTTAGAGATGTCAGATTGGTACTAAAGTCCTTAACAAACCTCCTATAACAACTAGCAAGCCCATGAAGCTTCTTAATTCATTCACATTTTTAAGAGTTGGCCATTCTTGGATTGCTTTTATTTTCTCTTTATCTACTTGCACTCCTCTAGAATTAACCATTAATCCTAAGAATGTAACGTGATCTTTATAGAACATGATCGTTTCTAAATTAGCATACAACCTTTCGTTTCTAAGCACGTGCAAAACAAATTTCAAGTGATGCAAATGCTCATCCAAATTTTTTCTATGTACAAAATTCATCAAAGTAAACAACCATAAATTTTCCTAAGAACTCTTTCAAAATGTGATTCATTAGTTTTATGAAAGTACCAAAACATTTATCAAACCAAATGGCATGTACTAATCATATTTCAGACCAACATGTTAATTCTTACATTGTTTTTATATATGGTTAAGTTCACTTGACTAATTTACACCATACACAAGACTTAAAAAGATAATTTTAGTATAACGCATAGTTTTTTTCATCCTTCTAAAATCTTTTTTAAAATAATCACTGTAAAATATCTTCTTTCTAATTTGGTCGCTATTATATTATGTCATTTCTTATCATATACTAATTTTTTTTTTTGTCCTTAATTTGTTTTAGTCAAGCCACTCCTTAAAGGGACCATTTCTAAATAAATAGGAGTTAAAGCAAAAAATAATATATTAAACATATATAAATTGATTAAAATGAATAATAGATTGTATATAAAGACTACTTAAATAAATATTTCTATGGTTTATTTTGTCATTCCAGTATAATTTCTAAAAATAAATTACAAAATTTGCAAATAGAAAAAAAAGTAAGTCATGGTTAGTATTCACAACTATTAAAAAATTACAATAATGTGTAAGGTCATATTTGGTTGAAGACTAATCTTGTAGCACCCGGATTAGTAGAATGACTCTACTAATTTCAAGTATTTCAAATTTGATATTAAGTATAACAACTATATAGTATATGACCTATGTATTACAATATTTCTCATAAGTTACATAATACAATTTTTCCTAAACATAAATGTATTCTAACTTTAGAGGAAATATGTAAAACATAAAAGAAACAATGCATATGATAAAGGATAAGCTAATGATAATTTTAAACATGCATAATTAGAAATTTCTATAATAATATAATTCTTATTAACTTGCAACCAACACATGCACATTTATCTTAAACAAACAAGCCACATACATGATATACTATTCTAGACTCAATATCCAAATTTATGCTTTGACTTGAGCCACACCCTTAATCCATCCATAAGAATCACCTTCAACTCTCACCGTCTATACTACATTACTCTATGTGAGTTTGTAAGTCTAGTAGAGTTTAGGATTACTTCAGGCCAACACGTATCCCTAGTCAATGCATAACACTAAATTATTAAGGATTTAAACTTTCCATTTAGAAGCACTAACCCTATACAAATATACAATTTAATAATCTCCATCTTTCCATCTCATTCCCTCACTTTCATAGTCATAACAACATCAATCTTCCATAAAACCATCAACAATGGGAACTCATTATTCCATTTTCATTCATGCGATCACATAATATTCAATGATAATATTTCCATGGAATAATGCTTTGTCATTATATTCTCAACAATATCAAACCACAAATAGGTATTTGACAACAAGCCAACATATCAAAGTAACAATGCTCATCAAAATTGAGAAACTGAAACATAAGATATAAAGTAATCATTAATATTGATTGGTTTAACTACAGACACCCAAATAACAGATACCAATGGTCAAAGTAAAGATTCATATGTCTAGGACTAGTTGTCAATATGTCAACTCAATCCAAGTGTTAACGAAACGGGAATCCCAATTTTTTCAAGATGACTCAAAACATGAAAACACAACTCACCCAGCAAGAGGTTGGATCGTCCAACAAGCAAGCCTCCAATACCACTTTGCCATACTCAATTTTAGCACTCACTCAGCAAGTAGTTGGCTCGCCTAACGAGTCTCATAACGCAGACACATAAATTTGAACAAAAGATAGTTCCTTTGACTCTAACGAGTATTTTTATCCTTTATCCAAATCAAAAGAAGGACCAATTTATTCAAAATGACTCCTTAGAAGCCAAGAATGTCAGTCCTCATATCCAACCCCAAATTCACAACCTAGAGACCATTTAACAATTTACAACACAAGGTACTAATTTATCAACTTTTCCCCAAATCAAAAGTAATACACCAATTTAACATTCAATTCAAAGTAACAAACAATCAATTAACACCATACAAATGATATGTTCAATGATTAAAATTAGATTCTCTTACCTTGGTTAAACTGCCTTTTTTTTTCTCACAGGTTCTCCTTAGATCCCTATTTATTATAGGATAACCTAACTAGACAAAGAAAATTCTAGTGAGAAATCTAAACATATCACCATGACCACAAAGTAATAGAGATTCACTTTAAGAACATTTGACTCACATGCCTTAAAGTATAACACACATACAAATCAAAGTGCCAAAACCACCTAAAAGGGGTAAATAGTGAACTTACTCTATTATTTATTTTGATCAGGTGGATGTGTAGAGCTCTTCACGAGGAGCAATCTTATGCTCTTGATCTTCAAAAGAATGAAGATTGAAGTTAAAAATCTAGAGAGAATGTAGAGAAGAAGTTTAGAGGAAAGTCTACACAGATGGTGATTTCTATAAAATTGAACTTTCATTAATAGAAAACCTATTTATAACCTTACCTTTTATCATTAAAATATTTTAGTGTCATCTTTTAGACCATTTTCACTACTCTTAGACCATTTTCTAGGTTCTCACAAATAGAGTGTTGTTGAGATTGTTAAACATTTGAAGAAGACCCAACATGTTGATAAAGAGGTTGTGATTGAGTTTGTTAAGTATCCATGTCGTATTATTGAAAACATAATCGATAATTTTGAATAAATAAAAATAGATTGATTGTACCATTACAAGTAGTGGTAGTTTCAAGCAAATAGCTATTTACATTAAACTTGATTCCTTGAATTAGATGGTTATGTTGGTCATTCCATATTGTTATCCATTTTTCATATTATTGTAGTTGATATCTATTTATTTTTCCTTTCATATCTTATTTGTGAAGTTGATTAATGTTTAATGGATCAATTGGAGTACTTTGTCCAAAAACCTAAATTGACACAAACTAATTTGCTTGATGAAATTCTACTATGTCAAAACAAATATGAGGAACAACAACTCGACTTACAAGATATTAAGGTAATGGTTTAAGCTTTACTAATTTTTATAAAATTGATTCAGTAAAGTGTGGTTTGCTCCCATATAAGTACTATAATTTGGTCTTATCTCTAGTTGATGTCAGATCTTACACTCACCCCCTCACATTGAGGACATCATGTGCTTATACCAAGGACATCAAGCATGAGAATTGATGGGAGCCTAATAGCAAATGACATGATAGTCACAAATCTTGACTATGATAGACTTTTGTGACTTTAATGTCATACTATATTTGTATGTATTATGATCCTCTTTTTAGTGTCCATATTTATTTTCCAATTTTATCCTTTAATGTTTTTTAAATAAGAATAATTATTTTATCAACATTACTTTTTAAGTGAGCATTTGTTTAAATTTAAGGGTTCTTCAAATTTCACTTTTTTTAAACTTAACTATTTTTTAAAAATTAAAAATTACCTACAAAATAAATAAAAATTACTTAAAATCGAATATTAAAATTTATTTATATTTAATTTTATAATTACAGTAATAGTAATAGTAATAGTAATAATTTTATTATTTTTTATTACCATTAAAAAATAACACACATATGTACTTTTATTTTATTTCATATATATATATATATATATATATAGTTATATAGTTATATTATTATCATTGTTTTTTATTTTATTCTTAATAATATTGTGAAGTTCCGGTATAAATAAAGATCTCAATACAAATATTTTTATTTATCGTATAATCAATGATAAGATTGACGTTGTTTTGCTATCCTTATTTTTATATAATAAAAAAAAGTATATAAAATAAAAAATAGAAAAGATATATTTTTATTTAAATAAAAGCAATAAAACAATATAATGAAAAGGGTGTGCTTTCTCTTTGATCTTATTTCGATCTCATTTATTTACATTTATCTCTTTTTCATTCTTTTTCTATCGTCTATCTATTCATGCATTTTAAACATAAAGTGTACCGCAATCATTTCCATTTAAATATAATCCACTCTCTTCTTTCACCTAATACCCTTTTATGGAGTTTATATTTGATTTGACGTGACTCATTCCATTTCAATTCCTGCTTTATCACAAACTAGAATACAACACTTTGCAAATCACACCTATAATGAAGTGGCCAAGTGCAGCCAAAAGATTGATTAATTAATTAACTATTGATCAATGAAAAAGGAGTCAAAATATGATACATTTGAAGAAAAGAAAACAAAAGATGATTATTATTCTTTATCTAAATGCCACCTTTAGAGGACATGAAAGAACATACATGATTTCAACAGCAAGAGACACAAACTCGTGGAGCATCTGTTTTTATTCTTAAAAGGTATACCTAGGCTTTGTTTTTATCACATTTCTGAACAATGATTTGGCAGTGTTATTAGTTTATTAAAGTACTCTTCTCCAACATCGCAAGTGTATAATATAATATTGTATTTATGTATGTGCCATCTTTATGTGATCATATTCCATACCTTTACAAATGAAACACTCTTGAAAACATTGAACGAGAATAAAATTATCATATTCATTGATTTTTTTTTTCGACAATAAACCCATTTAAAGAAAATCGCAATTAAATCTGTCTAATATTATTTATCAGAATCAACCTGTTTAATGTTCACTTTGAGAATTTGATCCCTAAATAACTGAATTCGATTATGAGGGAGTCAAATTCTTAACGGTAAACAGTGTCGCTAGACACCAAAAACCAACTTCAAGTTCGGTCTTTAGTAAGTTAAAATCCCAATTGTCAATAATGTCATCAAACTAAGGAAATGTAACGACCAAATACTAATTTTGTTATATTAAGCAAACTAGATTATATATATATATATATATATATATATATATATATATATATATATATATATATATATTTTGAGTTTTTCAAAATAAAGGAGGGAGTTTAGATCCACGTCAAAAGAGGACCTAAGTTATACAAAATATATATAATATACTAGAAATCATTGTTTTCTAAACATAACACTCACTTCTATTTGTTCTATACTATTAGATTGGTGCATTCATCGGCTCATACATATCATCCAATCATAGAGAAGGAAAACACAATCAACAAAAAAAAGAAGAAGATAAATTAATGAATTTTAACAATTGAAAATCTAAATGACTCACCAAATCAATCATCCAGAATTCAACATAATATCATTCAAATCAAATTAATCATTCATTAAGACACTAGAATAAATTAGACTCAATATCAAAATAACAAGTGTTGAGCCGAATACGCATGAAGTCCTGCTGTCAATTTTCTTTATAGTGGATTTGAGCAAAAATAAATATTGTGGCTCCACGGACACACATATACCTAGACATGGTTAATTCTCTATAACATTTCCAAAATAGTTCTCTTTAAAACCAAATTCTAGTATAGATCCTCCTCCAATTCTCACCACCTAAACTTCATTCTCTATATGAGTTGGTGAGTTTAAAAGAGTTAGGATGACTTCAAAATCAGGACTCCCACTCAATACATACACTACATTATTCAACATGACATTTCTCCTTAGAAATGACCATATTCAAACAATTCATACAACTTATATAATTATTTCCCATGTTTCACTATATATTAACATTTAATCCATAACTTATTCAATTAGTATCATATTCTCATATTTTCTAACTTGTTTCTCATATTTCTAAACTTGGCATATCTCCCGATCATCATAGACTCGCTCATCGAATCTTGATTTAGCTTAGTGACACCCTTAGAGGTATGCTTGCCCCCTTAGCAATTCTAACTCTAGAGTTGAATTCTTGGAAATTTGCTAGTGAAGTTAGACTCGCTTATCGACCAAACCTCCCATGCCTCTAGATAATTTTTAAAATTTTTTTTAGCCTAATAACCATTCCACTCGCTCAACGGCTAAGCCACTACGAGCTTGTTTTATCAAGCTCGCCAACGAGTTTTGACTCACCTAATGAGTGGAAGGATTTGAAGCTCTTTGTAATTTCATTTTTCACTTTCGCCTAACGAGAGTTTGGCTCGCTCAACAAGTCTACATAAAACTGTAATCTAGAATATGCTACGAATAAGTCAATTTGGTCTCTCTAAGCATTCTTACTCCTTCCTTAGTTCATAAAAACATAATTAGGAGTTCAAAATGTCTTAGATAGGCCAATTTGACCAATATGTTGCACTTCAAAGAGTTCATTTAAACCACAATTTGCAAGCACATCACATATTACAATCAATTCAACCAAGGACAAAGTATCCATATCACAAATTTTAATCCCAATCAACCAAAAATCACAAATCAACTATTTATGAGTTGCATAAAATTACTACTAGCTCCCTTATTTAGTGTAAAAAAATCTTAACTCAAAACTATTCTTAAAGCTCTAGTCCACAAGATGCTCTAAGTAGACAAAGAAATCCCAATTAGAGATATAAGCACATCATTAAGATCATAGGCAAACAAATATTCACTTTAAACTATTTTGAGCCGCATGCATTAAACCACAAGCCATATGCATTTCATAAAGCTAACTGGCCTAAAAAATAAACAAAAAGTGAACTCACTTTGTTCCTAACTTTGTGATCTATTACATATGTAGAGTTCTCCGAAATGATCACTCTTACGGTCTTTAATCTTCAAATAAATGAATAATGAAATTGAAAATCTATAGGAAAGGTGAGACAAATTTGAAAAAAGAGTTCTAAAGAGATGGTGACTTTTATAAAGTGAAACTCAATTTATAGAAATTGTATTATATAATTTTGATCTTTTTTTTAATAAAATAATCAAGTGTGATCTTTTAAAATTACTACTACTCTTAAACTATTTCCTAAGTTCTTACAAGAAACACACCAAAACATTCGATTTAGGAAGCTAAAATCTAGAAGTTTTTCAATTTTTTTCAAAATTAAAGAAAATGATATAAAGAATCTAAAAAAAAAAATTATCAAAATTCAGTTCTCCAAAAATAGAATTCTGAGTAATTTTCTAGTACTAGTAAAGTTATTTTTATATTGAAGATTTAATGCTTTGAGAATAAAATTCTTAATATGAATACTGAATTAATTTATCCTAATAAATAATATCGACAAATTCATTTATGATTATCTTTTGAATAGGATTATTGCGAAAAAGAAAATCTGTATTCAGAAAGTACTTGCTATAAATTTGTATATGAGAATGATGAAAGGAGGATGTAACGGCGGAGGAAGCAGATATTCTGGAGGAAGTGCAAAAAGGAAACTAAAGGAAGGAAAAGATTCTTAAGATTTAAAAAAAAAAAATTGACCACACTTTATTATTGTTTTCAATTTCACATCTAATTAATCTCCTTTTATTTTATTGGGTTTACTTATTTTGAGATAAAGTAACATCTTTAACCATGACTTCATTATAATAAACTAAATATCGAATTTTTAGATCTTGATTAATAAACTCTTCAAACTTTTTATGGAAGATTTGGATTATGAATCTACCTAAATAAACTATCCACAAAAGCATTGTTTTCAAAACATTGTTATGTACAAATGGAGAACCAAAATATCACCATACTTTGATTTGTGCTTTTCATATTTTCCTTCAAAATATTATAATTTTTTTTTTTGTCTCGATCGTCTTCTTTTCTCTCGTATTCAAAATTACTTATTCTTTATTCATCTTCTTTTATGTCACATTCAAAATGTCCTATTTATTATTACTTATACTTCTTTCTTAGTGTTTCCTTTCTTCACCAAACTTTCTCCACAGTTGTCTAACAACTTTGAACTCTATATATAATATTGTTAACATACATATTAGTCATTTCTTTTATAAGCATACACATATTTGTTGTTAAAATATTATTCTACAAGTATATTATAATAGGAAATATACAAGGAGACATATGTTAATGTTCCTATAATGTTCGTAGTGATTCTTTTTATTGGTCATATGTTTATCAAATAACATTATAATTTTAATTTCTTTTTACAAGAAAAAAAATAAAAGAAAATTTTCAAAAAAAAAAAAAAAAAAAAGTTTACTATTTTTTATATAAAAAAATTAACTTTTGCATATCAATTGCAATCATAACTATGTAAAATATATATTTTTAACATCAATTTACTTATAAAAAATAAATAAAATTATATATATATATATATATATATATATATAATGCACCTTTTACGTGATTGTAAAAGATAAATAAAATAATTAATATATAAAGTATGATATAGGATTATATGCTCAAACTTTCCAATTATTTGTAATATAATACATATGCATATACCAATTTTTATGTTTGTCATTCACTAATTTTATCACTAACATATTCATTCCTCCTAATTTTAAAATATTACATGTATATGTTATTATTATTATTATTATTAGCATCATGACTATTTATTTATAAGGTTTTGATATAAACATTCATATAAATTCATTTTGCTTCGATAACTATTTTTGTCAACTACTACTTCTTTATCACAACTTTTTATTTATTTATTTGTTTATTTGTTAAAGCTTGTTCTTCCTCATAAGCTACTTTTTCTATATAACGGACTTTCAAACCCATTCATATCTTCTAATGATTCTATTCAAGCAACTCACCATTATTTTCCTAATATATCTTTTATTTATTTATTCATTTTAAATTTCTCATATATATATATATATATATATATATATATATGTGTGTTTAATTTAATTAATTTATAAAGTATTTTAATTTTGGTTACTTACGACACAACTTAACAATTAACATGATAGTTTTCGTTGGTATAAACTATTATATTTGCAAGCATACATCTATATATTATATATAAATTCTTTAGGTTAGAAAAAATTCTATTATAATATTTTCTCGCATATATTTTAGTTCTTCTATATTTTTTAATTTTAAATCATATAAAATTAAATGAATATTTTAGTCTTTAAAAACATTTCACTGATAAAGCACATTGATTTATTTGAAAACCATTATTAATTGGTGCTACCTCTATAAGAGTGAAAAAGGGTGTGAGAAAAGAATTATCCATAGGTTGTTCTTCCCATTATTGAGTTTGCAATGAAGTGATACAAAATTATGCATACTCTGTTTTTTTATTTTGTTTATTAAGGTTTATGGTTAACATAATATATCCAGGGTTTATATAAATGATATATTTTGTTTTATTGAAGACTTAAGTTTAAGTTTGGTTCTTATTGGTATCAGAGTCACTCTATTGATTGATCGTCCGTAATTTTTTCTTTTCGGTTAATCTTTTCATTACAGTATTTTACATATTTGTAACACGTGTTCAATTAAAATATAATCATATGTATGTATTTTGTGAATATTACAGTTAGCAGAAAAAAAGATAATGATGATTAGATTAATGATTTTATTTTATTTTAAATATATTTTGATATAAAACAGTTATATTTAAGTATCTTGTCGATTTATATGTATATCTTTCAATTAAAATATAAGGAATATGATAAAAATCAATTACTAATCATGATTATATGTTATATCTTAGTGTTATTTTTTATTTATATATTTTGATATTAATTAATAGAATCAATATGTAACCAAAGTAATCTCTCTTGTGTAAACTAATTTATTTTAAAATATAAAAAAATTATGAACTTTAGATGTGTTTATTAGTTTGTTCAAAGGAAGGTTAATATCGCATATGAATTGGTAGTGTTAACTATGCAATATGATTCATGTTATTTATTTGTGTCAATATATGTAACTATTGATGGATTTAGCTATGATAAATGAAGCAAAGACCTGCATGTTAATATGATGATTGCACTCAATTGATGAAAGATACATTTGGTAAAATATATAATTTACAAAGTTAGATATATAATCCAAGTGGAAGATTGTTGGTTCTTAATCCATCTTTGATCTTATATATGAATAACTATATATATTAATGATATTAAAGACACTTACTGTTACTATTAAATGATCAAATAATATTAAAGTATGTTGTCACTTATGTATATGAAAGGTTGAGACCTTTAACATGTGGTAATTAAAGAATAATTCTTTTTTGTAATGGATAAATATGGAAATACCAAAAAGGACAATCTCATATGTTCATAGGCTAAATTCCACATCATACTATGTTGTTTTCTATTTTAACATCTCATAGGGAGATAGCTAAAAGATTTCTCAAGAGAGTACATGCTATCTAGAGGACTAAACAATTCAGGTGTACTTTCACCTTAAGTTTAAATTTGGTTCTTACATTTCTTAGCAATTTCTGATGAGCAAAGAACAAACTATTTTCCTCATAAATTTTGCTTTACATTTTATATTTTTTCTTTGCTTTCATTGATCCACACCATCATTACATGTTTCATTTTAGGTTTTCTACATTTTCTTCTACTTATTTCGTTTTCACTACTTTTTTCTTTTTGTATATTTATATGTGTTTATGATTTTTCAAGGATTTTTATTTTATGCAAATGATTTATCGATTTATTATTTAAAATAAACTATATGTATTACCTATTAATCAACTTTCATGTTTCACTAAGACACTTGATACTAACCAATTTCATTGTTGTGCATTTAGAATTTTTCATGTTCCAACTTGAAGAAGATTATACTTCGCCTTCGAATCTAATATGATATGAATATTTCAAATTTAAACAAGATATAATTGTAAAAATATTTAACAACGTTATATGTTATATTTTAAGATAATGCATATATATATATATATATATATATATATATATATATATATATATATATATATATATATATATATATATTAAATATATTATATTTTATAATAAATTAATTGTACTATATGGGCTATACGTCCTTTATAGGACTAGTCGGTAGAAGTAAGTGAGAGTCGAGTGGCGAACCATGCATTACGTGAGACCTCTCCCAATTGCTTTGGACTATTCACAAGATTTCACGTGAGTCTTTTATATCAATTATGTGGTCCAATGGGCTGCACGGTGAACTGCGTGTCATGATAGACATCTCCCAGTTGACGTTAGTTTGATTGTCTACAGGATTTCACGTGAGTCCTTTATACAAATTGTGGTGTAACAGGCCGTGTTGTGACCTACGCGTCATGAGAAACTTCTCTCAGTTGTCGTCAATTGGAGTCTCCACAAGATTCCTTCTGAGCGACACAACCAAGACTCAGTTAAGTAACTTCATTAACATAAACAAGTCAATAATCAGGATTAAAAGACAATTGGACCATGATTAAGCCAACCTTAATCAAGGACTCGTAACAAAAACTATAAATATAGGGTTAATTGAATGAGCTATGCTCACTTTAGCATCAGAGCACCTTTGATAGGTACATTTGATCCGTTTACGTACAGACACACTGAAAAGAGATGATGAAAGACTTAAAAGACCTTGAAAATTGTTTGAATTGATGTTTGACCTCTACTCTCGAAACAAGAATTAAATTAGTATTGTTGTAGATAATATTTTTAGGAATAATATAAGTTTTTTTATTGGTGAAAAAAATTAAAATAAATAAGCTGGACTTGAGATGTCGTACACTTGCAAAACAATATTAAATGCTAGTAGAGAATACCTACAAATCCAATTATAGCCTCTAATTAAATATAGTTAAGTGCAGAATAATATGATATAAAAATATTGCATCATTAAGGTATATTTTTTATTTCAAGATATTAAAATCATATTTAACATACTTAATTAATTAACTTATATTGTTAGGAAAAAAGAATACAAAAATAATAACCTGCAATCATTATTTATAATATACAGAGTATTCATTTCTCATCTCCTCTTCCACACTCTACCTCTAAATATATATGCTCAGGCACTGGCTTTGTCACAAGCCAATGCATCCAATTCTCTTATGAGCTTGGTTTTTCCTTTTGAGAAATAAAAAGAAATGGAGAACAGCCTCCACAACTTTTACTATTCAGCAACTTACTCAGACCAGTCAACAACAATGGCTCCACCTCCGCCGACTAAGGTTGTCTTTGGAAAGGAAGAGGATGTTTCAAAAGCACTTCGTAATAAAGTTGCTTCTCACCCTCTATTTCCTCACCTCCTCCATGCCTTCATCGATTGCCACAAGGTTATATACACACATACATAAATATAAACTGTGAATATGCTTCCAACAATTTTCAATCTATCACCAAAAAGATTAATTAGTGAGTGCTTTAGGCAATTAAAAACCCCTCTTTGAAACTATATCATTAATCATCACTAATCAGTTCTAGTGTTGTTTTTACCAATGTTATTCCTGTTTATGAGTAATTTTGTGTTTCAAATTTCAGGTAGGAGCACCACAAGATATTGCAGACCTATTTGAAGGAATCAAAGAAGAGCATAGTGGGTTGTGTCAGATATCTGAATCTAAATCTTATCATGGCTTCTTGGGTGCTGATCCCGAACTTGATGATTTCATGGTCTCTTTCTCTTCTTTTTTTTCAATATATATATGAATAGTTTCTTCTTGAAATACTCAAGAAGTAAATCACAAACCCTAATTATGTTTCTTCAGCTTATTAGCTTATTGTTATGTTTGTTGCTGCATATTGAAGGGAACGTTTTACGATTTATTGGTGAAGTACAAATCAGATCTTTCAAGACCCTTTAACGAGGCAACCATGTTCCTCACGCATATGGAAACTCAGCTTCACTCCATCTGCAACGATCTTGCAGTCTCAGACAACACTGTTCCTCAACCTGCAGGTTTTTCTCTTTTCTTTTCGATAAATTCAATGATTCACTGGATTATACCATGCTCTTGTTTCGATAAGTTCAAAAGGTTTACACCAAATAAAAGATACGGGAGATTATTCATTAACATTTATAGGAGATTAGTACACGGATATAAAGTAATTCACTAATCATTTTTTGTGTTTTTATCTCTTATTCATCCATAAGAAACGATTTGTTTACAAAAAATGTTTGAACAAATTCTCTTCATAAAATATTAAGAGATTAAGGTTCATGTTAGTTAAAAAGGTCCTAAAGCATGTTTGAGTAACTGGCTGAGTCACATGGAGCCACTGTAGTCATGTGGGTTTGTTTTGCTTTGATAGCCATTTTAACTATACATACATATTACTGCTTCAAAAATAATGGTAAGTTAAATATCACACATTTTGTAGTCCATTTTTCCACATCTTAATTATATTAAAAGGGTCTAAAGCAGCAAAAATAATGATAATTATAGTGATATATGTCATCACACAAAGTTGAAGTCCTTTCTGTATTATCATTTCTTCATTCAACCAATTTGAGTGAAGGAGGAATTCATAATGTCTGAATCATCATTTGTTAATTTGTTTCCATAAATACTTGGTACAAAAACCAGTGTCTAATGGTACACTTTTAAAAAGAAAAAAAAAAAGACTTCTAATGAAGTATAAACACATGCACTTGTAATATTACTTTATAAAGTTATGTATAAACTATTTTGTTTAAGTTTTTTTTTTTTCAATTTCATTATGCATTTATACATTTTTCATGTTTACCATTGAGTTAAAAACTATCACCTCAAATTTTCAATTATAAAATTTCAAATACTATTAAAATGAAATTTAATTAATGTTTCTACCTTTCACCCTTCAAAATATTTTTTTAAAGACAAAATCATGACAACTCATGGGATTACTAGTCATGAACTCTTGTTATTAATGAGTCTCTTTATTGATAAAAAATATTTCAAATAAATAAATGGTTTTTTAATTTGGTAAGAATAAAGGATAATAGTTAAATTAGTTCTAAGCAGTAAATTTAAATTTAATTTACTTTTATAAAATTTGTAAGACGAAAATTATCCTTTTTTTTTATTTGATATATGATTTTCAACATATCATTCTACGTCAAGACATGTAACGTGAGACTATAAACTAAATATTACATTTATTTGACGAAAAATATTTCTATCTTATAATTCAATAATAGAATTTTATGTCTTCTGTATGGTGCTGCTTATTTTCTTTTATGAATGATCAAGTAAACCCCTTCTTATAACATCACAAGCTAGTTTGGTCAAAATATAAATACAGAAAGACTTCATTCTCGGAAAAACGGAGCAATTATATTAGTGAAGTTCCTACTATTGGAACAAAAAATGCATGCATTAAGCTTAAAGATTTGTATGAACATATATTTTATTACCAACAAGAAAGAATATATATGTAAGATGAGAATATTTGAAGTATATCTAATCTATATATAAACTGTGTTTACAAAAACTAAAACAAATGATGGTATCCTTTCTCAGAAGTTCCTTAATAGAACCAACCTTATGTCCATACTAAAAAAAATTCACAAGGTATCAAATTTAATTTGAGCAGACAAAAATAACAATGAATGAAGTGTTATGAAAGAATGATAAATATGTGATAAATTTGTTGAGAAGTGAACTTTAAATCTAATTAAAACTTATAAAAGTTGTTACAATGTGATAATGGTAGAATAATAGACTCAACAAATAATAAATTTTTTTATAATAGATTCTAACTTATAATTATAATATCATGTTAAAAAATAAACTTTAAACATAACTCGACTTTAAAAAATAGATTATAAATTAAGATTTGTACTCACTTAAATGATTAAATTATTAAATTTATTTTTTTTTTGATAAAAAATTTATATAATTAAATTGAATTTATCTCTAATTAATTTACGACTTCCAATAAAATCAATGTGCATTATATATTGGATAAATGCAAGTCTCACATGAATCAAATTCTTTAACAGTGATGTATATATATAATAGTCTCAGATCACAACTCATAGATTCTTAATGATTGTGATCCTATATTACTCCATATGGATAAGAATTTAAGTTTAATGCAACTTTATAATGCAGGTTTATTAAGGTAAAATTTGACTTATAAGTTGATATAAAATACAACTTTATGAGATGACCATTCATTACTTTATTATTTGATTCTCACTGTCTTTGGCTTAGGAAAATCCATGACCCGCTCCTCCTAGGATGATCTGCATCTAACTTTTCTCTAAAAGATTTTGTAAATCTTTCACAGTGTTTAAACTAGAATGAAAGGAAATGAAGGAAAAGGCTTTTTTTTTTTATAGTTTTTCCCCCTTTTCATTTTTTTTTTATACTTGGAAATAGAGAAGAAAATGAGGAAACCAATCTGTATTCCTTCTCATGCTTTGTCTGTACTTTAAAATATTATTATTAGAGAACTTTATCCAAAGGAAAAAGCGATTTATAATATTTAAACCTACATTTTTCTCTTTTCTCACATTAACATAAATTGCATCCTGATATCAAAAAAGGGTTTTGATATACTGTTATTCAGAAACTCATTCTCCTCTTTTTCTCCAATTATCACTTTTTCCAACTGTATTTGACTCAGCAAATAATTATAAATACGAAAACCCTTAGCTTTCTCAAATAAAGTAGTGTGTAACAAGTTAGAAATTCTCAAAGACATGTATAACTGTTGTTGTTCCTTTTCCTATATATCCCTGGCTTTGGTCAAACAATATTATTTGATGAAAAAGAAGTTTTAAAATACTGAACATGAAAAACAGTTTGGAGGCAACTTGAAAGAGGTATAATTATTATGGATATGGTGTGTCTTGTCTTTGATGTTTATGATGAAGATTCTGTCCCAAGTAGTGGTGTGATTGCACGTGTCACATACACTTATTTCATCGTTTCCTTAGAAATCCACTCCTTTGGGAAAACCCTTTTGTTTTCTTTAATCACCTCTGCTTTTGATGCTATCCATTATAACCCTATTTCAAATTGTTGTGAACTGAGCCTTTTGTACTTGAACCCTTTCGGGTTGTCCCAGATTTTATTATAGTAATGCCTTCACAGAACGAGGATTCATAGTACTTTATACGACATGTGTTCATTCATTGGCTATTTTGAGTAAACCAGTTATAGTTCTGGATAAAGTTGCTTTCTTTTGTTTGTGCATTGTGCTGGATCTGATAAGAGTGTGGATTTGGATGAAAATAAACCACACAAACATGGAAAGTGTTTGTTATATATATCTGTTAATGCCTTTATACATATGTGCTTTTATCAGATGTATGCATGCCTTGTCTATTGCTTATTTAAATATTCATACATCAATATATATCTGTTAATGCCTTTATGCATATGGTATTCACAGAACTGTGAAGTTTTAACTACTGCCAACCATATAGTATTGTCATTTTAGGGTAATGGTTTCTACCAGAATGAATGATGTACATCAAAAAGGTTGATCAACATTTAATGTATATTTAGATAATTAAAGTGATAGGTTTATAAAATATATAATGTGATAAAAAATTATTAATAAGAGGAAAAAATTAGTATATAACAATATATACAAAAGTGTATATATTTATCATTGTTCAGGAAAAAAGAGAAGAGAAAAACTCAAGCCACCATGAATAATATCTGAGTGCATACATTCTATGAGAAAGTCTAATTTTGTTAGAGATTGAAATATAGAGTTAGAATTTCTATAATAAGTGAGATGAACTATATATATATATATATATATATATATATATATATATATATATATATATATATATATATATATATAGCAAACATATTAACTTAATCTTTTAGATTCTCTTTAATATTAAGAACAAAAAAAACTAACACCCTCTTTTCAAAATAGAAAAATAATATTAAGGAAAACTATTTATTACTTGTGCACTTGAATTTAAATAATTTTTTTCATCCTTTGTTGGAAGTTATGCTTAAAGGAAGGATGTGAGTGTTCATAGTTGATGGGGACAATATTTTTAGAATTTATCTCTATGATTAGAAAAGTTTATGGTGTTTTCACAGAAATTACTAAAATTTATTATTTATTTATAAGGATCATAGCATGTGTATAACCAACTAACTCTTAATAGTAATTAAAGTGTGATTCTTCTTTAATGGCTCTTTTAGTAGCTCCTTATTCTCTGATCAGTTAGCACTTCCACAAATGGCTTTTTTGTTTGTTTCATTTAGAGTTATTTAGTGATTTTACCGCTAAAAATAAAAAATAAAAATATCAAAGTTTCTAAATCTATTATGTCGGTAAAACCCTACTAAAACTTTTTAAAGCAGTTTTTGACCAATTTTCAGCTACATAGAAGTGGTTAGAGATAGGGATGATAATGGGTCGGGTCGGGCACAGATATGTCTACCCGCAACCCGACCCGCAAAAAAAAATTCGTCTGTTTACTTGTCGAGTATTTGCTTAAAAATTATTCGCGGATATTTTTAAAATATGTATTTTATAAATTTTTTAATATAAAATTATAAAAATAAAATATAAATAAAATTAAATTATAATTATAATTATAATTAAATTTGACATAATAAAATATACTATTACTTCTAATTTTAATTAAATTTAACTTAATAAAATATAAATTAAATTTTAATTTTAATTTTTTGCGGGTAACGGGTACCCGCAGGTACGGATAGTATGATACCCGTGCCCGACTCGTTTATAAGCGAGTATTAAAATACCCGTTATCCGCTATTCGCGAGTAATAAATACCCACGGGTAGTAACTATCCGTCGCGGATTTTATCCGCGGATATCCACGGGCACGGGTATTTTTGTCATCCCTAGTTAGAGAGCTATTGAAGTTTAGTATAGGGAGAAAAGGAATGTTCATTAAAACTTATTGTGAGGAATTTTGGTTTGAAAAGCATTCGAAATTCACTTGAAATATTAAATCACAACGATATTAAAGTAAATTGATTTCAAATTCCTCTTTTTACTATGAACTAAATAAGAAAGGAATTTCTTTTGTTTATAAAGACTCTCCTAATTATTCGTAATGTCTAATCAAAGTTCCTCTTTCTTTGTTTTCCTTTTCCTTTTCCCTCTTTTGCACCAAACAAAATTTATGTAAAGGAATAAAAAATAAAGAAATGGAAAAAATGAAAACGAGTTTCTTATTTAATACCCTGTCTTAATATAAATAGAAAGAAAAAAAAATCATCTCTTTAATTTATGTTCAAATGAACTCCAATCTTTTGTCTTCAAGTAGAGGATGGGAGCAATAATAAATTTAAATAAAATTTAAAAACAGACTTTATTCTTTTCTAATCTAAAATGAAAAACCTTCAAATAAGGTGATAGAATTCCTTTTCAATCATTTATTAATATCTTCAAAACAAAGAAAATATAACGTTGGCCAAAATCATCTCTCATATGCTTGCTGCCATTAACTTCATATGTATTTACTATGTCATGCTAGTAATCAACACATGCATAAAGAAACTATTAGTTATTTTTTGATGGGTTGAATATGTTTTTGCTCCTTCAACAAAAATTAGAATTAGTCCCTCTTGAAAATTTTGAACCAATTTAATCTCTTATCTTTATAAATGCATATGAATGTAGTTCTTTTAACTAAATTTTATTAAATTTATTTGACATTTCAAACACATTTCATTATAGTATTTTAGTTTGTTTACACCGTGTGATACATGTTTGCTTTAATGTTAACTAAGAAACGCGTTTGAAACGTAAAGAAAAATTTTACAAAATTTGATTAGAAGGACTAAATTCACGCATTTCTAAAGATAAAAGGACTAAATTGGTTCAAAGTTTTCAAGAAAGACTAATTCCAATTTTCACTAAATTTTGAAGAACAAAAAATATATTTAACCTTTTTTTTATTAGTAATATGACATTTTATAATTATAATATTTGGAAAAATCCATTCCATTTACAAAAAATATATATAAATACAATAATAATTAAAAAAACCATTACTATTACATTGTAAAATTTCATCTTTATTCTATAAATATACTTTTCTATGTATACATTGAGTCCTACATTAGTTGTCCACATTTACATATACTATATAAGTAGTGACTGCATTATTTATACTCGTCATTATATAAACGTTGGTCATGGAAATTTTCTTCAAGCATATTTCTTCCTATCTTCAACCAGGTGTGTAATAAGTTATAGAACTGTGTTCCTTAAGCCATGTTTTTCTTAACTCAACATCTTAAATGAGATACCTAATGGAATGTCACATCTTTTCGTATATATATCAGAAGTCAAAGGCACCAACACCACCAAAATAATATGTTTTTACAATTATTGTTATTACACTAGCTACATAAGTTAAGTGTGAAGAGTTTGAATTTACATATATAAGTTATAAGTTTAAATTTATTGCTCCCACGATTTTTTTAGTGTTATCCGTGATTACATTGGACAATGGTTTCATTTGTTTGTACGGTCTTAGTTTTCAAGAGGTTTGTGTTGGAAGTTTCACATCGACTAATGATAAGACCAATTCACAATATATAAATGGGCGTAATCCTCACACCTTACATGTTGATTTTGTGGGGTTAAGTTAAGCTTAAACTCCACTCCTAACGTAACAGTTTGTGTCACCAAAAATTATGCATAATGTACACAAATAATATATTTATTATCTAACCTCTCATTTCCTTTAATTAATGAATTAATTTGTTTGTTTGTTTGTTTAAAATACAGAAAATGTTGTTTTTTTGTAGTAATAATTTATATAATTTTTTTTATGTCACAGGTGACTTTGGTGGATCACGTGGGAAAGATAGTATGGAGGGGATTAAGAGAATTGAAAGCAAGAAGACAAATGAAGTTGAAGAGCTGAAGGATAATCTTCTAAGTAGATATAGTGGTTACATTACTAATCTGAAGCATGAATTTTCCAGAAAGAAGAAGAAAGAAAAGCTACCAAAAGAAGCAAAGAAAATCTTACTTGCATGGTGGAATATTCACTTTAAATGGCCATACCCAACGGTAATTAAATATCTTTTCTCTTAAACATAATGTTTAATTTGCTTTCAAAATATGCATTTGGAGCAAAGAGGAGTGATACTAGCAAAACACCCATCAACAAACATATCCTATTGAAAACTATATCTAAAATAAGAAAACTCATTAAATAAAAAGCAAAAGTCAAGAAATTATACGATTTTTAATAAATTTTAATTAATAGTAACAAGTATAAGAGTTTTTGTTTGGGAGTAGTTTTGTTTTTTTTAAGTTTTGGAAGTCTTCAAAATTAAGGATGTTGATTCAAATGCTAATAAATTTATTTGTGTAAAAGCAAGATTTGGGTGAGTTATGTTTTTGACATTTAAAGTATATGAATGGCGAAGGATGCTGATAAGGTAGCCCTAGCTGAATGGAGTGGTTTGGAGCAGAAGCAAGTAAATAATTGGTTTATAAACCAAAGGAAACGCCATTGGAAAGCATCAGAAGAAATGCAGGTTGCAATTTTGGATGAACTCTATGGACCCTTGCACGAGTGAGAGTCACAAGGCTGCACCACTATTTTTGCTTTGTTCACCATAAAATTACAGTGTTGGTTGATCAGAAAATGTTGAGTTTTGTGCTCATGAACCACTTCTGCTTTATTTTGCTTTTCGAACAAGATGGAATCAGAACCGGAGTAATTGTCCTCTTCCTTGAATCATACTATAATATTATAAGCTAAAATAGTCTTTTTATTATAAATGAAAATTATAATTAGTTTATAAAATAGAGTTTAAATAAGTTTATAATATTAATTACAGTTTTAGTTATTTATTATTATTAATTTTAAGTTAGAGATTAATTTCGATATTAATTTTTTGATAGCTAAAGTCTTAAAGATAGATTTGGACTTTAATTTACAAATTAAGTATAATTTTTTATTTATAATAAAAATTATTTTACATATTAATAAATTTTAGTTTATAAAGTAGTATATATATAAATTAGTTAATATAGTTATTAATTATCTTTTATTTTTAAATTTATTCTTATGTAATGATTTTTTTTAATGCTAAATGCATTTGTAAAGTTAAATACTCCTTTATTGAGATTAAGTCCACAGATATTCACTGGACATATTTGTAATTTGCAATGAGATAAGTGGAAGTAAAAGTAGAATTAGTGAAAGTGAAAGTAGTATTATAATGAAGTTGATGTGTGTGATAAATGGTAAAACATACTAGTTTGTTTCGTTTTGATCCATAAAAAAAAAAAAAGTCAAGCAGGTTTTAAATATTTATATTTTAATCATAAATATTTTTGAAGTCTTAATTGGTTATTGGATAAAGTAAGATGATTTATAACTATTAAATTAGAATGAATAGCTGAAACTAAATTTGTATGTTTTTATTATTTAAATCAATATTCTTGTATATTTATATCATTAAATAGTAAACTCAAAGTATAGTAAATAAATGAAAACTGTATTTTATTCTTATTTTAGTTCATGGTTTTTAAATTGTTGTCACCCCAACGATGTTTAAACTATAAATTGTTATACTAATTTCAAGTGAAATATGGATAATTTTCTAAAGTGTATAAAATATTTCTAGTAGTAATAACAAACTCAAAATATATTTTTTCCTTAAGACCTCAAAAATTTTAAATACGGCCATGATGTATTAAACTTATAATTTATTATAAATTTTCTTTTGGAAGACAAACACAAATAAATAAAAGTTCATTCGAAAAAAGTAAAATAGTACGGTGAACTGACGTGGTTCCTTCTTCCTGTTTTTAAATTATATGGTTTCTTCGTGTATTTTGTGTTCGAAAATTTTAAATTATTTAAGAGTTATATTAAAATATTATTATTATGATTATTAATTACTGTTGATGTAGTCATCATATTAGAAAATATATTTTTAGTTGAATTATGGATATGTTAAGTAGTTGTAAATAATTATAGCATGTTTAGTGGTCTTAATATTTGTAATGGTGAAATATGATATGTATTTAGATTGTTGATTGATGAAAAGAGGAGTTTTTTATTTATTTATTTTAAGTTAAATATGTTTTTTAGTTTTTAAATTTTGACATAAAATTGAAATTCGTCTTTATTTTAAATGATGATGCAATTTGGCTTAAATTTTAAAAATGAATAAATATAATTCAATTATGTTAAATTTTTTGTGTCGAATAACTTTTTAGACTGATATTTAAATTGTTTATACTATTTGACAAGTTCCAATTCAAATGTCAACCTAGAACGTTATTTATCACTTTAAAAAAAATTAACATCATTGAATTAAAAGAACTATATATTTATTCGTTTTTAAAATTTAAAACCAAAATATATCAAAATTTAGAACATAGACGAATTTCAATTTCATCTCCAAGTTTAAAAATTACAAACATATTTAATTCTTTTTTTTTATTAGCAAAGAATATATATATATATATATATATATATATATATATATATATATATATATTATTTTTCTCTAATTGT